>MTLE01000182.1_pt1 | contig 56648 bp, 39 predicted proteins | sample 1982461 | NCBI WGS metagenome assembly MTLE01 (sample SAMN05712605, study PRJNA340218) | biofilm metagenome | isolation source: sample SPL anode biofilm adapted to -200 mV | place: USA | collected 2012-02-03 | reverse complement strand
GCAGAAACGTCACGGATTCAGGCTATATTAATGTTATATACAAGCATGGCGAAAGCTGAGTTATTAATAGTTTTACACAAGAATATATAGAATATAAGTACTAATTTTTATTTGTAATGATATGAATTAATATCTAAATTATTCACAAAAATACGAACATATAAGGTTATTTAATATTATATATCTTCTATGAAATTAACATGTAAGCAGACATGTGTAATCATTATCAATTTAATTACATAACCTTAGAATAGCAATACACAATATGTTGATTAAATGCACAATATGTGATACAAATAAAAAGCTTAACTAGTTATCATTCCAATTTCCAATCGGAAAAAAGTTCTGAACTGACTTTTATTGTGAATTATATCGCCATTGCTTTGAACCAACCTCTCATCGAAAAATATCGATAGTTTTATTATGATGGATGGGCACCAAGTGTCCTATAACGGACTAATTTCTATACCGATTCCCATCCAACATCGGCAATTCAATAGGTGATTGACGAGCTTCATAACTCACAATGGAAATTAATCTTACAACCATGGGTTGTAAAAATCAAGATAATACAACCGTGAGTAGGTTTATTCTTTCCCCTATGTGCATATACCCTGTGCCTTAAAAAGGGCACATGATGCGACACGTTCTGACGAGCAAAGAAATAGGCGTAATAATAGGAGAGACTCGGAAGCGGAAAGGCGTGACGCAGGAGCAACTTGCGGAGAGAATTGATGTGTCGCAACAGCAGATTCAAAAGTATGAAAATGGGGTTTCCAGGCTTAATGCCGATAAACTTCAAGCCATTGCGTTCGCCCTCTCTGTACCTGTAGGGACATTTTTCAGAGAAGGTGATGCTGAAGCCTCCCTTTCGGCAGAAGAACAGAAGCTCCTTGAGGGATTCCGCGCTCAGTCAAGTCCCGATGTACGCGCTTTTATTTTGAAATGTCTTTCCCGGTCAAAATGAGTTTAAGGTAGTGCTTCCAGAGCATGTATCGTGGCACTAACATTGCGTATTTTTTTAAAGGCCGGTCTGGTGGCCCGAATGATGTTGCCCGGAATATCGGTGCTGGCATTTGATCTCGTTTTAGACAGCGACATCCGAAAAAGGCCAATTTCTGGGCGAGCCATGATTTTGAGACTCTTTTTTCTGCTACCACGAAAATAAATGTATCTACTCACTCACTTACTTGAATGAGACAGTTTTCTTGCGCATAAGCATCGGCGTCATCGATTCCGACTACCAGGGGGAGATAGGGATCGGCATCCACAACCGGGGAGAGACGCCCTACACAATTGAACCGGGTGAGCGCATCTGCCAGATGATGTTCATGCCGGTGGTCCAGGTCACCCTGAACCTGGTCGAGTCGTTCAGCAGGGAGAGTGAACGGGGAGCAGGGGGATTCGGCCATACGGGAAAAAGCTGAGGGGATAGCCACAGGGGGATGCTGTCGTGAAAGGTGCGCCAGGCGCCGGGATCAGAGCCGCAGCAGTTCCTCCGTCAGCCCGGTATGCCCCGTTTTCCCCATCACTTCCAGGTGGATGCGGCTTCCGTCGAAGAGCTGGTTGCCCAACCGCAGGATATCTTCTCCGGTCACGGCGTCAAAGGCGGCCAACACCTCCTCAACGGTCTGGTTACGATGCAGATAAATCTCGTTCTTGGCCAGCCGGGTCATCAGGTTGTCGCTGCTCTCCAGGGACATGAGCAGGTTGCCCTTGAGCTGTTCCCGGGCCGAATCGAGCTCATCCTGGGGGACCCTTTCCCGCTTGAGTTGACCCATCTGCCGCAGCGCGATCTCGATCACCTCCCGGCACTGCTCCTGCTCCGTACCGGCATGGATCACCAGGGCACCGCAATCGGCATGGGAGATGACATAGGAATAGATCGAATAGGCCAGCCCCCGATTTTCGCGCACCTCCTGGAACAGGCGCGAACTCATGCCTCCCCCCAGGACCGTGTTCAGCAAATGCAGGGCAAAGCGGTCGGGATGGTCCTGGGAGAGCCCGTTGGTCCCCATGCAGAGCAGGGTCTGCTCCAGGTCGCGCTCGCACTGGTTTATCCGCGGTCCGACGTGTGCAACCGGCGCTTCCGTCCGGGAGCGCTGATCAGAGGTCATGCCGGAAAAGGCGCCCTCCATCAATGAGAGCAGCTCTTCATGCCTGACATTTCCGGCGGCGGAGATAACGATGTCCCGCGGTCGGTAACGACTCTGCTTGTAGTCGATGATCTGTTCACGGGAAAGGGAGCTCACCGTCTCGTGGGAGCCGGGGATGGTCAACCCCAGGGAGTCCCCCTGCCAGAAGTTCTGGTGAAACTGATCGTGGATGAACACGTCCGGCGTATCGTCGCGCATCTTGATTTCCTGCAGGATGACCCTGCGTTCGCGCTCGATCTCTTCACTGGGGAAGGAAGAACAGAGAAAGATGTCACACAGCAGGTCGGTTATGCGCGGCAGGAACTTTGCCAGAACCTTGGCGTAGTAGCAAACGTATTCGTGGCTGGTGAAGGCGTTGAGAACCCCTCCCATGGAGTCGATCTCCATGGCTATCTGGCGGGCCGAGCGCCGGGCGGTCCCCTTGAAGAGCAGATGCTCGATAAAGTGGGCGATGCCGTTGAGGTGCGGAGCCTCATGCCGTGTTCCGTTGGCCACCCAGATGCCGATGGATACGGTGTGCATGTACTTCACGCGCTGGGTGACAACCCGGATGCCGTTGTCGAGGATGGTTGAGCAGATCATGGATTTCACTATACCCTGCTTTTTACCCATGTCCAACCCACTGAATATTATTTGGTTTTAAACAAACGCTTGCAGGAAGCGCCGATATTTTGCTACTTACATGCAGGCATCTCCGAATAAAAACAGCAGGATTTCACACCATGACCATTATTCCCACCAGCATCCCCGATGTGCTGATCGTCGAACCGAAGGTGTTCGGAGACGAGCGCGGCTTTTTCTTCGAGAGTTTCAACCAGCGCATCTGGCGCGAACTGACCGGTCTGGACGGCTGCTTTGTCCAGCACAACCACTCCCGATCAACAGCCGGAGTCCTGCGCGGTCTCCACTACCAGATCCACAATCCCCAGGGGAAGCTGGTGCGGGTCGTCAGCGGAGAGGTCTTTGACGTGGCCGTGGATATCCGTCGCAGTTCCGCCACCTTCGGCCGCTGGTTCGGCGCCGCGCTTTCGGCGGACAACAAGCGCCAACTATGGGTACCGCCCGGTTTTGCCCACGGTTTCTACGTTACCTCCCCGGTTGCCGAATTCCTCTACCTGACCACCGACTTCTGGGCACCGGAGCATGAACGCTGCATAGCCTGGAACGATCCGGACCTGGCCATCCAGTGGCCGCTTGCGGGAGAGCCGTCCCTGTCGGACAAAGACCGAGCAGCCCCCCCCTTCAGGGAAGCGGAACTCTTTCCCTGATCCGGACGACATCACGCAGCGGGATTACCCTGAGCAGCTCTGAAAAATAGACATTGCACCACGAACGAAACGTTTTTTGAGGGATACACTCATTCCAGGGAGGGAATGGATATGCCACGAGCACTGATTCCGCTGGCGGACGGATTTGAAGAGATAGAAGCCATGACCGTTGTCGATGTGCTGCGAAGGGCCGAATTCGAGGTGGTACTGGCGGGCCTGCACGACGGACCGGTGGAGAGCGTGCGCAGGGTCAGCGTCATCCCTGACGCAACCATCGACGCCGCAAGTTCAGACCAGTTCGACATGGTCATCCTCCCGGGAGGGCAGCCGGGAACCGCAAACCTGAGCGCCGATGTCCGCATCATCCGCCTTCTGAAAGACTTCAGCAAGGACAACAAGCTTATCGGCGCCATCTGCGCCGCCACCACGGTGCTGTCGGAGGCGGGGCTGATCAGGGGAAAACGGGTCACCGCCTACCCAGTTTACCGTGACCGGCTGCCCGGCGCACAGTACGAGGACAGCGCGGTGGTCATCGACGGCAAGATCATCACCAGCCAGGGACCGGGCACTGCCATGGCGTTTGCCCTGGCCATCGTATCCCGTTTTTCCGGCAAACACACTGCCGACGAAATCGCCGGCAAGATGCTGGTGCAGACCGACGACCGGCAGCACACCCTCTGGGACAGATACCTGTTCAACACCACGGTGCAATCCCTGGTGGAGGCGCTGGAACTTAAAGACAGCTTTACCCAGGGACACGCCAAACGGGTCAGCGAGTACAGCCTGAGCATCGGGGCCAAGCTGAAACTGCCCCCCCTCGAAATGCGAAACCTCTACCTGGGGGCCATGCTTCACGACATCGGCAAGATCGCCACCGAGTCCGACCTGCTCACCAAACCCGACAGCCTCAACCTGCGGGAGGAGACCCTGATGCGCGAACACCCCATCAAGGGAACCCTCTTCATCGTCGGCTTCGACAACATGAGCAGCATCGTCCCCACCATCCTGCACCACCACGAACGCTGGGACGGCAGCGGTTATCCGGCCCGCCTGAAGGAGGAGCAGATCCCCCTTCACGCCCGCATCGTCTGCCTTGCCGACGCCTTTGCCGCCATGCTCTTCCCGCGCTCTTTCCGGCCTGGCATGGAGAGGGAACAGGCCATCCAGGAGATTCTGAAACAGAAGGGAGCGCAATTCGACCCACACCTGGTCGACCTGTTCCTGGAGTGCCTCACCGAATCACCCTTTGAAATGAAGGATTTCAGTTATTATTTCTGACAACCCTGCCCGGTCGGGGAGGTCACCCGACAAGAGGAACTATCCATGCCAAACAAAATCGTAAAGTACATTGTTCAAATCCCTGGTTCAACTCCGATGAGCGAGCACAGCACGGAAGAGGACGCCAGGAAAGAATGCCTCAAAGCCAACAGGATCTGCTGCCCGGGCCACAAGGTCTTCGCTGAACACGCGGACGGCACGGTGAGCGGTCCCTATTAACCACTTCTTCCCTACTTGCCGCAAAACAGAAACGCCGGGCTGACAACCCGGCGTTTTCTTGCTCTCTCTCTTCCCCGCCCCCCTATCATCCCCACCATTGCCCCGAATCCCGGTCAGACCCGGGGCGGTTTGATCAACCAGACGAGCAGCAGGATCAGGACGACCGCGCCGACCGCCACCGGCAGCAGCAGCTGATAATTGGAAGAAAGATACCCGAGTCCCCGTGCGATCATCCTTCCAAGGGACAGCGACAGAAGCGTTGCGTATTCGACCATGCCCCCCTCCGTGCAACATGCAGGGAAAGTGTAGCAGAAAAATGATCAGGCAATAGCGGATGGATTACGCAGGCGGCGCAGCAGGAAGGCACAACTGAAGAAGAGCAGGTTGATCAGCACGACCGTTGCACTGGCGGGAAGGTTGGTGACAAACGAGGTCAGGATGCCGGCCACTACCGAACAGCCCCCCTGGAACGCCGCCAGTACGACGCAGGCCCTGAAACTGCGCGCCAACTGCAGGGCCGAGGCGGCGGGCAGGATCAAGAGCGACGAGATCAGCATTATCCCCACCAGTTTCATGGCCAGAACGACCGAAAGGGCGGTCAACAGCACCAGCACCGCATTGATCAGGTTGGTGGCGACGCCGGAGACCCTGGCCAGTTCCTCGTTGAAAGTGATGGCCAAGAGTTCGTTGTAGTAGAGGACCAGCAGTGTCATCACCAGGCAAAACAGGCCGGCCGATATCCAGACCTCTTCCGGGGTGATGGAGAGGATGTTTCCGAACAGGTAACTCAGCAGGTCGACGTTGTACCCTCCCCCCACGCTTGCCATGGTGATCCCCAGACAGATCCCCAGGGATGACACGATACCGATGGCCGCGTCACCGTTCAGGCGCGCCTTTTCCGTCAACTTGAGGATGCCCAGGGATGACAGCAGCACCACCGGCAGCGAGACCAAAAGCGAAGAGGCGGAGTACAGTTTCAGTGCCAGGGCGATGGCCGTGCTGCCAAAGGTGACATGGGCCAGGCCGTCGCCTATCAGCGACATGCGCCGCAGCACCAGGAAGACGCCCAGCACCGAGCAGAGCACCGCGATCAGCGTCCCCGCCAGCAATGCGCGCTGGATGAAGCCGTATGCAAGGATATCAATGAGATTCATGTCAATGCCTGTGACACATCAGGTGCTGTGAATGCTCGCCGAAGAGAAGCGACATATCCGCTGAATGGCAGAATTCCTCGAAACTGCCGTAAAACAGGACCCGCTTATCCAGATAGAGCAGTTTGGAAGCGTACAGGCCGATGGTGCCCATGTCGTGGGTTACCAGCAGCACGGTCACCCGGCGATCCTGGTTGATGTCCCTGAGCAGACGGTAGAAACGTTCCCTGGTCTCGGGGTCGAGGGCAGCCGTCGGTTCGTCCAGGATCAGCAGTTCGGGATTGTTCACCAGTGCCCGCGCCAAAAGCACCCGCTGCTGCTGTCCGCCGGAAAGCTCGCCGATCAGTTTGCCCGCCAGATCGTGCACCCCCAGCTCATCCAGTATGCGCTCCACCCTATGGCGGTCATGGCGCGTCATCCTGCGGGGGAAGCGTTTCAGCGACAAAAGCCCCAGGGCCACCGTCTCGGCCACCGTCGCCGGAAACACGGGGTTGAACAGCTTGACGTGCTGGGGGAGATAGCCGATCCTGCCCCACTGGCTGAAGCGCTCGCTGGGAACGCCGAACAGCTCCGCGCTTCCGCTGCCGATGTCGTTCAATCCCATCAGTGCCCGCACCAGGGTGCTCTTCCCGGAGCCGTTGGGCCCCACGATGCCCACATAGTCGCCGGCCTGCACCGAGATGGAGACGTCCTCCAGCACCGGACCGCTGTAGTAGGAGCAGCCCAGGCGCTCCGTCCTGACTACTTCGGCCGGCATGCCAGCCCCTTTTGCAGATTGACCAGATTCTGCTCCATCAGGTCGACGAAGGTCACCCCGGCCCGGAAATCGTCCAGCGCCAGATTGTGCCCCCCGTGCAGCCTGAGCACCCGCACCCCTGCCTCGGCAGCCAGGGTTTCCGTCAGGCGTGGCGAGAGCAACTCCTCGGCGAACAGGTACTGAGCGCCGGACTCCCTGATGTGGCGCACCATGGCGGCCATGCGTGCGGCCGACGGCTCCGATTCCGACGAGACGCCGCTTAAGGAGCGGTAGGCCAGGTTGTAACGCCGGGCCAGATACCCGAAGGCGTAGTGGCCGCCATGCAGAAACTCGCGACGCTCGCAGGATGCCAGTCCCCGACGATAGCGCCTGTCCAGATCCGCCAGCCTCGACTTCAGAGCGGAAGCATTGCCGCGGTAGTAGGCGGCATTCACCGGATCGACGGCCGTGAAGCCGGACAGAATGTTGTCCACCATCAGCTGGGCGTTATCCAGGTCGAGCCAGATGTGGGGATCCAGGGCGCCGGCATGCTGGTGACCATGTTCATGGCCATCAGCATCGCCGTCAGGGGTGACCGTCCGATAGCCTGCACCCCGGCCCGCGTTTATCACCCGCACCCGGTTCGGGTCCACTCCCTGGATGATCCTGGCTGCCCAGGGCTCCATGACCGGATTGGTGTAGACGAACAGGCCGGCAGCGTTGATGCGCAGCATGTCGTCAGGCCGGGGCTCGAAGCTGTGCGGCTCCATGCCGGGAGGCAGCAGCATGGACACCTGGGCACGCTCTCCGGCAATGGAACGGGCAAAGTCGTACAGCGGGAAGAGCGTGGTAACCACCTGCAACCTGCCATCCGCGGGGGGAGCAGTCCGGGGGCCGTCCGTACCGCCGCAGGCCGCCAGCAGAGCGATCAGGGCAAGGCAGAGCGCTCCCAGCGCCCGGCGAAAAGAGCAGGCGGCTTTCTCCTGGTGTATGCTGTCATGGGTCATGCAGATTCTCCCGACCGGCCGCGCAGAGGCCGTTGATTCGCAGGATGGGGGAGGTTACGCACCCCGGAGCGTTGCGCGACCTCATCAAGCACCCCATCCAGGCTGCACCGTTCCCATCCCTCCACCCTGCGACAGGACCCGCAGACGAAGTGGTGGTGATCTGTATACCCCCCTCCCCCATTGCCCGTCAAGCGCCATCTGGACGAGAACATCGGCGCCACGCGGCTCGACGTCACGACGATCACCCAAGTGGGGGCTGGACAAAACATTGAAAACAGGTAATGATACGCGGCGGATCCATACACACCACACACAGAGAAAAAGGAGCAGCTCAGATGAATCGCTACGACATGGAGTACCCGGCGACCACCGACCGGACCGTGGCAAGCCAGAACACCCTTGTCAGGCAGGTCTATGCCTGGATGGGGCTTGGTCTTACCCTCACCGCCCTGGTTGCGCTGGTCACCATCTCGTCCCCAGGACTGCTGGGGGCAGTCGCGGGCAACCGCCTGATCTTCTTCGGGCTCATGATCGGTGAACTGGCCATGGTTGCCGTCCTCTCCGCCGCCATCAACCGTCTCAGCGGCAGCGCAGCGACACTGCTCTTCCTGGGGTACTCGGCGCTCAACGGCCTGACCCTCTCGATCATCTTCCTGGTCTACACCGCCGATTCCATCGGCTCAACCTTCCTGATCAGCGCCGGCATGTTCGGCGCCATGAGCGCCTACGGCCACCTGACCAGCCGCGACCTGACCTCGTGGGGCAGTTTCCTCTTCATGGGGTTGATCGGCATAGTGATCGCATCCATCGTCAACATCTTCCTGGCCAGCGACGCGGTCTCCTGGATCACGTCGGGGATCGGCGTGATCGTCTTCACCGGCCTGACCGCCTACGACAGTTGGAAGATCAAGGCGTTGGCAGCCCAGGGGCAGACGGGGAGGAAACCGGCCATCCTGGGTGCCCTGACACTCTACCTGGATTTCATCAACCTGTTCCTGATGCTGCTCAGGCTGTTGGGCGACCGCCGGCGCTAACCACCGGATCTCCCATGAATCAAGGGCTGAACGCATTGCCGCGTTCAGCCTTTTTCGTATCAGCTCCGCCACATCCGGCGACGTGGAAACAAGCGGCTGCCCAGTCCGGGCGTTATGGGCTATGATAAAATGTACGGAGTTTTTTGGGGAGGTGGTGGCGTCCGCGGAGAGCGACTTATCCCTGATCCGTCGTGGTTCCCGGTGAAATGGAGCGAAAAGCAGCCGGACTGTCTGAGCCCGGAGGGCGAGTTTCCGGCTGCCGCGGAATGAGCCGTGGAACCACAGGAACAGGGATTCGGAGCGAACAGCAGACGCCACCACCTGCCGGACAACAGATTCACAGTACACCACGGAGGATGCCATGGCACTGCCTCACCAGCTTCGACAAGTTTCATCCACCGTATGGGAACTGCCCCGCTCCTACCGCGACGGCATGCTGGTGCCGGCGCGCTTTATCACGTCGGAGAAGCTCCTGGCCGGCCTGGAGAGCGGCGTGTTCGAGCAGACCGCCAACGTGGCCTGCCTGCCGGGCATCCTGAAGTACTCCTTCTGCATGCCGGACGGCCACTGGGGCTACGGTTTCCCCATCGGCGGGGTGGCTGCTTTTGCCCCGGACAGCGGCGTCATCTCGCCGGGCGGCATCGGCTTCGACATCAACTGCGGCATGCGCCTGCTGCTCACCAACCTCACCGAGGAGGAGGTCAGGCCGCGCATCAAGGAGCTGGTGGACAGCCTGTTCAGCCGCATCCCCACCGGCGTCGGCTGCAGCGGCTTCGTTCACTGTTCCCGCAGCGAGTTTCGCAAGTTGCTTACGGAGGGGTCACGCTGGTGCCTTAAAAACGGCTTTGCCTGGCCCGAAGACCTGGAGCTGACCGAAGAGGGGGGCTGCTTCGAGGGCGCTGACCCTGGGGCCTGCAGCGACAAGGCCGTCGAGCGTGGCTACGACCAGGTCGGCACCCTGGGGAGCGGCAATCACTACTGCGAGATCCAGGTGGTGCGGCCGGAGAACATTTTTGACCGCAAGACCGCGGCGGCCTTCGGCCTGACCATACCCAACCAGGTGGTAATCAGCTTCCACAGCGGCAGCCGCGGCTTCGGCCACCAGGTGGCCACCGACTACCTTGCGGCGTTCCTGCGGGTAATGACCGGCACATACGACATCAGGACCAACGACCGCGAACTGGCCTGCGCCCCCTTCCGTTCCCCCGAGGGGCAGGCCTACTTTGCTGCCATGAAATGCGCCGTCAACATGGGATTTGCCAACCGCCAGCTGATACTGCACCGCATCCGCGAGGTATTCTCCCGCGTCTTCAACCGCTCTCCCCAGGATCTGGGCATGGGCATGGTCTACGATGTGGCCCACAACACCGCCAAGCTGGAAACCCATGAGATAGACGGCGAAAAGCGGGAGGTGCTGGTGCACTGCAAGGGGGCCACGCGCTGCTACGGCCCCGCTATGGCCGGCATACCTGCGCGCTACCAAGAGACGGGTCAGCCGGTGATCATCGGCGGCAGCATGGAAACCGGCTCCTTTCTCCTGGCCGGAGAGTCAAGCGCGGCATCCACCTTTTTCACCACGGCCCACGGCAGCGGCAGGACCATGAGTCGCCACCAGGCCAAGAAAATGGTCAAGGGGCAAAAGCTTCTGGGTGAGATGGAACAGCGCGGCATCCACGTGCGCACCTCCACCTATGGAGGGCTGGCCGAGGAGGCAGGCTTCGCCTACAAGGATATGGACGAGGTTGCCTCGGCCACCGAGATGGCAGGGTTGAGCCGGAGAGTGGCCAAGCTGCTCCCCATGGGGAACATCAAGGGGTAGCCATGCCGTTCCGTTTTCTGGAGCATATCGCCACGGCTGACGTGGCTTTCGAATCCTGGGGAGAGACGCTGGAAGAGCTGTTCGTTTCCAGTGCCGCGGCCCTGTTGGCCACCATGGTTCATGAGCCGGAGCAGGTGCTGCGCAGCCGGGAGGTGCGCATCAGCCTGGAGAACGAGGAACTGGACCTGCTGCTGTTCGCGTTCCTGAACGAACTGGTGTTTCTCAAGGACGCCCGGGGGATCCTGCTCCACGGGGAGCGTGTAACAATAACGGAGCAGGAAGGGCTCTTCCGCCTGGAGGCGCTGGTCAGGGGGGAGCGGATCGACCCCTCGCGCCACAGGTTTCTGGTGGACGTGAAGGCGGTCACCCTGCATCGCTTAGCGGTCGTCCATGAGGGGGAATGGTGGAGGGCAACCGTGGTGCTGGATGTGTAGCCCACGAACTGCCCCCTCCCCTTCAGAGCATGAAATCGGTGGAGAGGAAGTGGGACTTGCGCTCCTTGACGATGTTGGTGATGATCTCCCGGTTGGCGTCGGTCTCCCGGGCCGCCACCACGATGCGGATGGAGAAGATGCGCAGGGCGTCGGCCACGGACTGGGTTCCCTCGGCGGAGTTCTTCCGGCCGTTGAAGGGGAAGCTGTCCGGGCTGCGCTGACACTGGCTGTTGATGTTGATGCGGCAGACCTGGTTGACCAGGGCATCCACCAGCTGGGCCAAAAGGTCGCTGCTGCGGCCGAAGATGCTGGCCTGCTGTCCGTAGTTGGAGGCAACCACATAGTCGATGGGCTCGCGGATGTCATCGAAGGGGACCACCGGAATGAGCGGACCGAACTGCTCCTCGTTGTGGATGCGCATGGCAGGGGTGACCGGATAGAGCAGCGCCGGGTTGAAGAAGGAACCGCTGCTGATCCCGCCGCCCTTGTTGACGACCTGGGCTCCGTGGGAGCGGGCGTCCCGGACCAGGCCGTTCAGGTGCTCGGGTTTTTCCGGTTCGGGCAGGGGGGTGACGGTGACCCCCTCCTCCCAGGGCATGCCGCACTTGAGAAGCGCCATGGCGTCGGCCATGCGCCGGAGGAACTCAGTGGCGATGGAGCGGTGCACGAAGAGGATCTTCAGGGCGGTGCAGCGTTGGCCGTTGTAGGTCAGGCTCCCCTTGATGCATTCCGAGACCGCCAGTTCAAGATCGGCGTCCTGCAGGATGATGGCCGGATTCTTGGCATCCAGCCCCAGCACGCAGCGCAGTCGGTGGGGACGGGGGTGGATGGCGCGCAGGGCATCAGCCACCCGGTGGGTACCGATGAAGCCGAGCACATCCACCCGTCCCGAGGCCAAAAGCGGCGGAACGACCGCCTGGCCGTCGCCGTAGACCGTATTGACCACACCGGGAGGGAAGCAGTCCCGGAATGCTTCCAGCAGCGGCTGGAAGAGCAGGATACCGAACCGGGGCGGCTTGAGCAGAATGGTGTTGCCCATGACCAGGGCCGGGATCAGGGTGGTGAAGGTCTCGTAGAGCGGGAAGTTGTACGGCCCCATGCAGAGCACCACCCCCAGGGGGGCGCGGCGGATCTGGCCGATGATCCCCTGCTGGATCACGAAGCGGGACGAAACCCGGTCCAGTTCCTTGAGCGCCTCGATGGTGTCGCGGATATAGGAGAGTGCCCGTTTGAACTCACGCTCCGCCTCATCCAGGGACTTGCCGATCTCCCACATGAGCAGCCTGACGATTTCGTCATGCTTTTCCCCCATGGCGCGGGTGAAGCGCTGGATGCACTGGATGCGCTCCCCCACCGACATGGTCGGCCAGATGCCGCGGCCGTTGGCGTAGGCCTTGACCGCCACATCCAGGATTTCCAGGGCCGCTTCTTCGGAGAGCAGGGGCGTTTCCCCCAGGGTGCGGGGAACCGGGCCGTCGGGCGTGCGCAGGCAAACCGGCGACAGCACCTGTTGCAGGGGGCCATCCCAGCGGCGCAGCTCTCCGCCCACCAGATAGCGGTCCTGCAGGATCGGAGCAGGCAAGCGATGCTGGGGAGGAATCTGCCCCTCTTCGGGGAACAGGGATTCAACGGCCTGCTGCATGAGATGGAGATCGACTACCATGACAACTCCTCTTTTCATGAAAACCGGACAGCCCCGGCCGAAGGCTACGGGGCAGCGGTTGAGATACAGAGAACGGTCGGGATTGGGGATTGCAGCGACATGCGGTTCTTATGACGGGTATCTTCCGGAGAAAACCGGCCTTTTCTGTATGCTGGCGTGACAGCATACGTGATATCGCCGGAGGTTTCAATTGTTCATACGCCGGGGAGCCACTCCCAAAGGCCGTTTTTACCTTCCGGTTCGAGGCACCAATCTCCGTATCAGGCAAACAACGGAACGCTGGAGCCGAGACCATGGGCAACGCTGGTAAACGCGTTGCGCTGCTCCAGTTTTTCCTTGCCGAAGCGCTGGGCGAACAGGGACTGGATGCGGGGAATGCGCGACGTGCCGCCGGTCAGAAACACCGTATCCATCTGCTCCGGGGCAAGCCCTGAACCGGAAACCACCTCGTCGACGCAGTCGGCTATGCGCTGGAAGTTCTCCCCGTTGATCGTCTCGAACCCGTCCCTGTCGATCTCTTCGTTGATGCACAGGTCGCGCTCCGAAAAACGGATCATTGCCCGTTCCTGGCCGGAGAGCTCGCACTTGGCCTTCTCGATGGCCTGGAACAGGAAAAAGCCGTAGTTGTCGCTGATAATGTTCTCCAGATTTTCGATGGCCCGGCGATCATCGGTGCTTCCCTTGATGACCCTGATATGTTCCCTGGTGGCCCGCGCCCTCAAGAGCGGTATGCGATGCCACTGGCAGAGGGTGTGGGTGATACTCCTGGGCACGGAGACCCACTCGTCCTTGCCCAAGGTCTTGTATCGGGCGTAACGCCCGAAATGCCGGGCCACCCGGTCCCACATGATCTGGGAATCGAAGGAGTCGCCGGCAATGTAGACCCCGCCCAGGGAGAGCACATCCCCGCGCCGGTCGGAGCGCCCGAAGTCGCCGCCCCGCACACGGATGACCGAGAAGTCAGAGGTGCCGCCGCCGAAGTCGCCGATGAACACGACCCGTTCCTCCCCCGGTCGCAGGGTCTCCTCGAAAGTCAGCGCCGCCGCCACCGGTTCGTACTGGAACCAGATCCTGGAGAATCCGGCCTTGCGGGCCGCCTTCTCCAGGCGCCGCTGGGCCAGACTGTCCTTGGCCGGATCCGGGGAGAACAGAACCGGGCGCCCCAGCACCACGCTGTCCACGGAACGGCCCACATGGTTCTCCCCCTGGGCTTTGATCCTCTTGAGGATGATTGCCACCAGGTCCTCGATGGCATAGCGCCTGCCGAACACCTCGGTACCGTCAAAGCTGCTGTTGGGCAGAAAGGTCTTGATGGACTGCATGAAACGCCCCCCTGCCCCGTCGTCCACATACTGGCGAATGGCCTCCTGGCCGGCGAAAATCTCATTTTCCTCGTTGAAATAGAGCACCGAACGCATCAGCGCAGCGGCCGTTCCGGCGCCATCCAGGGCAACCATTTCCACCGCACCGTTGCGATACACCGAGAGCGCCGAGTTGGTTGTCCCGAAATCGATGCCAAAAACAATCTGCATGTACAAAGCCTCCGTTTCCCACAGACGAAAAAATCCGCGGCAGACAGCACCACTACGGCGTGCGGACAGGAATCGATCCAGAGGGAATTGTGCTGTGGGGTTTATCCAAAGTGGGGGAATCGGGACGGAACCATCCGATTCAGCTTTCCAGCGGGGAATGGTTCCATCCTCTGCGCCGCATACGTCTGGAACAGAGGATGACGTCCGATCATAACGGCGGGAAGCGAGAACCGCTTAGTCCGCCATCGATCGTTACAGGAGTTTCTCTCCCTCATCTGCAGCGGGCACGCCAGCGGGGGGCAGTTGGGGAGGCGAGGCGTCTTCGTCCGCCTGGGTAGCGGAGACGCACGGCACCTCGAAGCTGATCCTGCCCAGCTTGCCGGAGCGCAATTCCCGCAGAAACGCCTCCGCAGCGCGGTTGTGGTCAACAGTTCCGCCACTGATCAGGCATCCCAGGCGACGGCCGACAGCATCGAGCAGCGTGGTGGGGTTATCCGGAAGCTCGGCCAGCTTGTAGCGTTCCCTTATGGTCTGGGGATAGCGCTGCATCATGTACTCGGCCGCGAAAAGGGCCACGGCAACCACATCGAAGGCGCCGGAGCCGATGGCACCGCTGGCTGCAAGACGTTTGGCGGCCACCTGGTCATCCATCTCCGGCCAGAGCACCCCGGGAGTGTCGGAGAGGATGATACCGTTCTTCAGGTCAATCTGCTGGGCACAGGTGGTGATGGCAGGCTTGTCGCCGACCCTGGCCAGGGATCTTCCCGCCAGGGTGTTGATCAGGGTCGATTTACCCACATTGGGAATGCCGAACACCATCACCCGCAGCGGCCAGCCCGGCTTGCCGCGATGGGGCACCAGCCGCTGGCAGAGCTTGATCAGCTTCTTGGCATCGGCCAGTTGCCGCGCCGACAGCGGCAGGGCCTTGACCCCGGCCTGCGCCTCGAAATGCCGGACCCAGGCCTTGGTGACAGCCGGATCGGCCAGGTCGTTTTTGTTCAGCACCTTGATGCACGGCTTTGTGCGGCGGATCCCCTCCAGCAGATGATTTGAACTGGACGAGGGGAGACGTGCGTCAAGCACCTCGATAATAACGTCGATCCTGCGGACCGCCTCGGCCATCTGCTCCAGGGCCTTGTCCATATGGCCGGGATACCATCGTATTGTCATAACGGGTCTTTCATCCTTGAGCGTTGCGCGGGAATCGTTGTCTCGCGGGAAATGGTGCAAAACATTCTGGCGGCGAGTCAGAACTTGATCTCCAGACCCACGCCAAAGGACTGGGGAGTCGACGAGCCACTGTCGTGTGACTCGTCCGATCCAAGATCGAGAAATTTGTAGTCGAAGGTGAGTGATGACTTCTCATCCAGGAGATACCTGAAGCCTGCCTGCCCCGCCACACCGGTCCTGACCCGCACCGAATCGTCCGTTTTGATGTCAGGCTGATAGCTGTAACCCAACCCGGTCGCCAGATACGGCCTGAAATTCCCCAGGGAGCTTACCTGGTATCTGGCCACAAGCTGGCCGAACTGCTCCGCACCGGGATCGGTCTGCTCCGCTGTCAGGCTGTTGAACCCCAGCGAGAAGCCGCTCCGCCCGTCCTCGGCGAAAACGGTGCATATCCCCGCAAGATGGGTGCAACCCAGTATGACCACGACTATGTAAAGCTGAAAGGTTCTCATGGTTGAACCAGTATATGCCCTGCCCCGTTGCCCGGCAACATGCGGCACGACAAAAAAAGCCGACAGGAAACACGCTGTCGGCCCACTACTGTCCTATGGTACCAGAGGTCGGATTCGAACCGACAAGCCCTTACGGGCGGCAGATTTTGAGTCTGCTGTGTATACCGTTCCACCACTCTGGCGTGGTCAAGGACTATACTGTATAATCCATGATTCAGTCAAGAACAAAGCATAAAAACAATCACCCACAAAAAAAGATATTGACATCAGCGGAACGCTCCGGTATACACAGGACTCCTTTGTGGGGCTGTAGCTCAGCTGGGAGAGCGCTTGACTGGCAGTCAAGAGGTCGACAGTTCGATCCTGTTCAGCTCCACCAAACAATTCAAGGACTTGGCAACGACGCCAAGTCCTTTTTTTGTTTTCACCCGTATAATGTACCGAGAATCAACCTGCCACAGCCCCCCCCCATTCCCGTCATTTCACTCCCCAGACAGAAGTTACTGCGACAACACAGATCCCGTCATACGAGACGCCGCCAATGGAAAGCGCATCCCAGCTTTGTTTCCAACGCCCCCTGGTTTCGGCATATCAAGAGGATCGTTGACAACTTCCTGATCTCGTCTTAATTTCGTATCGCCCGATCAGACGCCTTCAGCTCACAGTCTGACCGGTTTTATGCACTCAGGTGTTGTCAGGCTTCGCGGAACGCAGCGGAAGTGACCTCGGCCGATCGGACAGAGTTTTTTGCCCCGGCAATAACACTGATTGCGAACAGATAGTGCCGCACACCTGTGCCATACCCGGAAACGCTCGACAAACAGGACACTCCCATGCCTCTTACCATCTGCACCAGCAACAGGATGGAGAATCTCGTAGAGGCTCTTTGCGACGTTCTCAAGACGCCGCTCTCATCACCGTTCACTCCCGAGATCCTCGTTGTTCAGAGCAAAGGGATGCAACGCTGGCTTGCCATGAAACTGGCAGAAACGTTCGGTGTATGGGCCAACTGCACGTACCCCTTCCCCAACAAGGTGGTTTGGGAACTCTTTATGAAGGCTTTCCCCGAGCTGCCCGACACCTCGCAATTCTCCCCCGAGGTAATGACCTGGAGAATCATGGGACTTCTCCCCGCTTTCCTCGGACGCCAGGAATTCACCCCGCTCAATCACTACCTGGACGGGGATGGGGACGGACTGAAAAGATTCCAGCTTGCGGGAAAGATCGCCGACACCTTTGACCAGTACACCCTGTTTCGACCCGACATGCTCCTTGGATGGGAAGGCGGCAAGGGGGGCGATTGGCAGGAACTCCTCTGGCGGGAGCTGGCAGCCGCAGACAACGGGCAGCACCGCGGGCGAATCAAACGAGACTTCATCAAGCTGCTGGCCCAAGGCCACGCGGGAAAAGAGAGCCTGCCTGAACGGATCATGGTCTTTGGCATCTCCTATCTCCCCAGCTATCATTTGGATATATTCACCGAGATCGCCAAATATACCACCGTCAGCCTCTTTCTCCTCAGCCCCTGTCGCCAGTATTGGGGGGACATCGTTTCGGCGAAGCAGATGTCCCGCCGCCCCCCCGAAGAGCGAGCCTACCTGGAGGAAGGAAATCCCCTGCTTGCCTCCCTGGGGAAACTGGCCAGAGACTTTTCCAATATGGTTGTCGAAGCAGGGAGCATCGCAACAGACGATGTGGATCTCTACCTGGATCCGGGCGAGGGACTGCTTCTCGAGGCGATCCAGTCCGATATTCTCAACCTGCGCGGGACCGAAGGTGGCGACAGCAAACGACGAATAGCCCCCCAGGACCGGTCGGTGCAGATCCACGCCTGCCACAGCCCCATGCGGGAGATCGAGGTCCTCCATGACAATCTGCTCTTCCTTCTGGAACAGGAGAAGGGGCTCACTCCCCGCGACATCATCGTGATGACACCCGACATTGAGACGTACTCTCCCTATATCTCAATGGTTTTTGGAGGATGTCAGGACCCGCTGAAAAAAATCCCCTTTTCCATTGCCGACCGCACATTGGCCAAAGAGGGACAGATCGCCAGTGTCATCCTGAAACTGCTCGAGCTTCCGGGCAGCCGCCTTTCCGTTACCCGCGTGTTCGACATTCTCCAGTCTTCTCCGGTCAGTCGCCGCTTTGATCTGGATACGCAGGAACTGGAGACGGTGCGCGGCTGGATTGAGGACACCCGGATCCGCTGGGGAGCGGATGAAAGCCACCGATCGAGCCTAGGCCTGCCACACTACCGCGAGAATTCTTGGCGAGCCGGCCTGGACCGCCTTCTGCTGGGTTACGCCATGCCCGAGGAGGGGGATCTCCTTTTCCACGGCATACTCCCCTATGACGAGATGGAGGGGAACGCCACGCAGGCGCTTGGCAAGCTTGCCGAATTTGTCGCCAGGGTCGAGCGCCTGGTCAGGGATCTCGCAGCCAAGCGGACACTCACCCAGTGGCGCGATGCCATTACCACCATGCTCTCCGACTTCACTGCCGCGGACGATGAGCTGGCCCATGAGCTGGCGCGCATAAACAGTGTCGTGCAGTCGCTTGAGGAACTGGAGGCACAGGCCGGTTTCAGTGAAACGGTGGACCTGGTGGTGATCCGCTCCTGGCTTGCCTCCCGCCTTGTGGAGGAAGAAAAAGGGCTCGGTTTCCTGACCGGCGGGGTAACCTTCTGTGCCATGCTCCCCATGCGCAGTATTCCCTTCCGGGTGGTCTGCCTTATCGGCATGAACGATGCTGCATTCCCGCGCCAGAGCCGTCCGCCGGGGTTCGACCTGATTGCCCGCAACCCCCAGTCCGGCGATCGCTCGCTTCGTGACGAGGACCGCTATCTTTTCCTCGAGTGCCTGCTTTCGGCCCGCACCCATTTCTACCTGAGCTATGTGGGACAGAGCGTCAAAGACAACAGCGCAATCCCTCCGTCGGTGCTGGTCAGCGAATTTCTCGATGCCATCGGTGCCGGTTTCATGAGCAAGGAGATGACGCTGGATCAGAGGCTGGTGACGAGTCACCGTCTCCAGGCGTTCAGCAGGAGCTATTTCGACGCCACATCGGGCCTCTTCAGCTATTCAGCCGAGAACTGCGCGGCACTCCTCGACGCCACCCAGCGGTCCGGGGAACAAGCGATTTTCATCACCAATCCCCTGAAAGCCGCTCCCGAGGAGATGAGAGAGGTCATCCTTGCCCAGCTCGTGCGCTTCTACGCCAATCCGGCGAAGTATCTGCTGGAAAACAGGTTGAAGATCAGGCTGGAAGAGGTCTCCGCGCCACTGGATGATCGCGAGCCTTTCGCCGTCGAGGGGCTGGAAGCCTACGGCATCAACCAGGAGTTGCTGGAAAAACGCCTGCAGGGGGGATCCGTCCATGGCCTCTACGCAGCCACCCGTTGCCGTGGCATCCTGCCTCCGGCACAGCACGGGGAGACGGTCTTTGCCGACGCGCTCGCGGAGGTGGACAGCCTGGTCGAAAAGATAGGGGAGCGGACCGGCGGGCAACCGCGTCTGGAGGCTTTCTTTTTCCATGAGACGCTAGGAGACTTCAAGCTCTCCGGCAGCCTGGACGGCATCTGGAAGGAGCGGAAAATCTCCTGCCGCTGCGCCAAGCTGAAGGCCAAGGATGAAATCAGGGGCTGGATCGAGCATCTGATTCTTAATGCATTCGCCCCGGAGGGATATCCCCGCGAGAGCCTTGTGATCATGAAAGACGGCAGCACGGGCTTTGGCCCGGTGGAGCATCCGACCGAGCAGCTTGGCGCCCTCCTTGATTGCTACTGGCAGGGGCTGCACCTGCCGCTCAGGTTTTTCCCGGCCTCTTCACTGGAGTTCGCCTCAAGCGGCCTGCTGAAAAATGCACGCAAAAAATGGGAAAGCAGCTACATGCATACGGGCGAGGAAGAGGATCCCCATTTCCGGCTCTGTTTCGAGCAGGAGGCAGATCCGCTCAACGGAGAGTTCGAGACATTGGCGCTGAAACTGCTCGCCCCCCTGGTGCGGCACCGTCTATGAAGGAAGTGATATGAGAGAACTGGAACATCTGGGTATCGAACTCTCCGGGAGAAACCTGATCGAGGCCAGCGCCGGCACTGGCAAGACCTATGCCATCGCCTGCCTCTATCTTCGCCTTGTCATCGAATCCGACCTGACTCCCGAGCAGATCCTGGTGGTGACCTACACCGAGGCGGCCACCGAGGAACTGCGCGGCCGCATCCGCAGCCGTATCCGCCAGGCCCTGGACACCTTTAGCGGCGCCGTTTCCAAGGATCCCTTTCTCCTGGGGCTCGTCCAGAAGGTGAACGAGGAAGGCCCCGGCGAGGACGTTGCGCGAAACCGTCTCGATCGGGCGCTCAAGTCCTTCGATCTGGCCTCCATTTTCACCATTCACGGATTCTGCCTGAGGGCGCTTCAGGACAATGCCTTCGAAAGCGGCTCTCTGTACGACACCGAACTTGTCGCCGACCAGACCGACCTGCTCCAGGAGGTCGTGGACGATTTCTGGCGTCGGACCTTCTTTTCCGAGCCAGCCCCCCTGCTCGGCTACGCCTTGCGCACCAAGCTCTCTCCCGCCTATTTCAGCGCCTTTCTCAAGGGAATGCTGGGCAATCCCAAGCTGGAGATCCTGCCCGACTTCGACCTCGACAGCATCCCAAGCCTCCAGGAAGAGTGCCGGAGCCTCTTTTCCTCGGTCCAGGAGATGTGGCTGAATTCGCACACCGAGATCAGGGAACTCATCCGGAGCGACAAGGGACTTTCCCGGGCAAAGGGGGCGTATCACCCGGACATCCTCCCCCCCCTTTTCGAGGCCATGAACGCCTATGCGCATTCCGACAACCCCTTTGACCTGTTTACCGACTTCAGCAAGCTCTGTTCCTCCGGCATCCTGAAGGGGAAAAAACCGACCGGAGCTCCCCTCAGCCACCCCTTCTTCGATCTCTGCGAGCAGCTGCGGCAAAAGGTCGGCCTGCGCTTCCTGGCGCTCAGGGCGGAGCTTTTGGCCTTCGCGGCCGAGCATGTAGCGGTCCGGAAAAGGGAGCGCAACATACGCTTCTTCGATGACCTTTTGACCTCCCTGTACGAAGCCCTGGGCGGGCCACGCGGCGACGATTTCTCCCTCTGCCTCAGGCAAAAATACCGGGCCGCGCTCATCGACGAGTTTCAGGACACCGACCCGGTACAGTTCGACATCTTCCGGAAGATCTATGCCGATCCCGCCCAGCCGCTCTTTTTGATCGGCGACCCCAAACAGGCCATCTACAGTTTCCGGGGCGCCGACATCTTCGCCTATCTCAAGGCCGCCGCCGGGGTGGAGGATGACAGGCGCTTTACCCTGACCAACAACTGGCGGTCCGAACCGGCTCTCCTGGCAGCCTTCAATGCGCTCTTCGACAATACGTTCAAACCATTCCTTTTCGGGGAGATCGCCTACCATTCCGTTGCCTCCGGACTGAAGGAGGGAGGCCCCCGAATGACCTGGCCCGAAGCAGACGATGCTCCGCTCCAGCTCTGGTGCGTACCGCCGGACGAAGAGGGAAAGCCCAGCAACGTGGGCCGGGCGAACAGGGCCGTACCGCTGGCGGTTGCCGCGGAAATCGCCCGCCTGCTGCAGGCCGGCATGGCGGGTACGGCACTCATGGACGGTCATCCCGTACTGCCAGAGCACATCGCGGTCATCGTCCGGAGCCATCGGCAGGCCGGCTACATTCAGGATGCCCTACAAGCCCTCTCCATCCCCAGCGTGATGCGCAGCGATGCCAGCATCTTCAGCACCCGCGAGGCCCGCCAGGTCTGCACACTCCTTGCAGCCCTTGCCGCACCGGGCAACGAATGGAAGCTACGCGCCGCCCTGGTAACCGACATTTTCGGCCTTACGGGCGACACTATCGCCACCCTGCTGGAAGAAGAGCCGCTCTGGGAAGAGTGGCTGGCGAAGTTCCAGGAATACCACCAGATCTGGCTGGAACGGGGGTTCATGGTGATGGTTCAAACACTCATGTCGCGGGAAGGCGTACGGGGGCGGCTGCTTCGCAAGCCCGACGGGGAGCGCAGGCTCACCAATCTGCTGCACTGCTGCGAGATCCTGCATGCAGTTTCCCAGGAGAGGAGCCTGGGACCTGAGGGGCTGGCGGTCTGGTTTGGCGAGCGGATCAGCGCCGGGGATGCCTCTGAAGGGTACCAGATCCGGCTTGAGACGGACGAGAAGGCGGTAAAGATTCTGACCATTCATGTCAGCAAGGGGCTGGAGTATCCCATCGTGTTCTGCCCCTTCCTCTGGGCTGGGGTACGGAGCGATGAAGAGGTCGTCACCTTCCATGACGATTTCCGACTCGTGAAGGACTACGGCTCTGCCGATCAGGAGCTGCACAGGGTTCTGGCCCAGAAGGAGTCGCTGGCGGAAAACCTGCGACTGCTCTATGTGGCCCTGACGCGGGCAAAGTTCAGGTGTTACCTGGTTACAGGGAAAATTGTCGACAGCACCGGCAGAAACAGGCCGGAAACGTCCCCCCTGGCCTACCTGTTCCACGCCTCTGCAACGACACGCAACGCCGATGACACGGTTGGGCTGCTGGGCCAGGAGGTGAAAAAACTGTCCGCCGAAGAGATGGAACGTCAATTACGAGCAGTGGCCGCGCGACAGCAGGACGCCATATCGGTTTCTTCCATGCCGGAGGCTGGGGGGGTCGAGCGCTATATGCCGCCCCACGATGGCGGAGAGCTGCTTTCCGAAAAGAAGTTTGACGCCATGATCGAGCGCGACTGGCGGGTTTCCAGTTTCACCTCACTCGCATCCCACGATCTTTCGACGACGGAACTACCGGACCGGGACGGGACCGGGGCCGGAGAAACGGCGCTGCCCCCCCTACCCGCTGCCGACCCCCGGGAAAAGAGCATCTTCACCTTTCCCAAGGGGGCACATGCCGGGATTTTCCTGCACGAGATATTCGAGAAGCTCGACTTTAGCGGAAGTTCCGGGGAAATAACCACGGATCTGGTGGCTGCCTGTCTCAAGAAGCATTGCTTCGGAACTGAGTGGCAAGCCACCATCCGCGACATGATCGAGAATGTCGTATCAACCCGGTTTTCCGCGCCGGAAGGGCCCTTCTCCCTTTCAGACCTCAGGCAGGGGACGTGGCTTGCCGAGCTGGAATTTTTCTTCCCGCTCAAATTCGTCACCTCAAACATCCTGAAAGAGTGCCTCGGCTCATGGAGCGCTGCCTGTACTGCGGTCAACCTGCAAACGCTGGCGCACTCGCTGAGGTTCCGCCCCGCCAAGGGGATGGTGAGGGGCTTCATGGATATGGTCTTTGAGCATGGGGGCAGATTCTACCTCGTTGACTGGAAATCCAATCACCTTGGGTACCGGGTCGAGGCCTATGGCGAAAAGGCGCTTAGGTCGGCCATGGATCAGAATCTCTACTCTCTCCAGTACCTGCTGTACACGGTCGCCCTCAACAGATATCTGTCGCTTCGGACCAAGGACTACCGGTACGAAACCCATTTCGGCGGCGTTTTGTACCTCTTTCTCCGCGGCATGGACAGGGAGAGGGGCGAAACGTTCGGCGTGTTCCGGGATACTCCGCCAGCGGGATTGATACATGAATTGACCAATTGCCTGATCCAGGCTGGGGGGTAAGACATGGCGACGGTTTTCGAACTCACTGCTACGGACATCCATTTTGCCGAATTCATCCAGCGCGAGGCGGGAGAGACTCCAGCCTGGTTCAGACCCATGGCTGCGCTGGTGAGCAATGCCGTGGGCAACGGCAACATCTGCCTTGATCTGTCGGATATCGCGGGAAAGGTCATCCAGGTGGATGGCAGGGATCAACAGTTCCCGGCACTCTCTGAAATGCGTGACCTGCTGGCTGGCATGTCGGTGGTAGGCTCCCCCGGTGATTTCCGGCCGCTGGTGGTTGACGATGATGGCCGGCTCTACCTCTACCGTTACTGGAAGTATGAGCGGGAACTAGTGCGGGTCATCCAGGACAAGTCTTCCCTCCCCGGGTGCAACATCGATGAGACGCTCCTTGGCGCAGGGATCGACAGGCTTTTCCCCGTTTCCCCCGAAGGTGAGGTCGACTGGCAAAAGGTTGCCGCTCTGGGGGCACTCTGGAAGCGGTTCTTCGTCATTTCCGGCGGGCCGGGAACGGGCAAGACCTCCACGGTGGTCAAGATCCTTGCACTGCTCCTGGAGCAGGCGCAAGGGGCAACCGTTCACATTGCCCTGGCTGCTCCGACGGGTAAATCGGCGGCGCGACTCAAGGAATCGATCCGCCTGATGAAGGAAAGCCTGGATTGCAGCCCGGAGGTGAAGAGCCGGATTCCGGAAGAGGTCACAACCATCCACCGTCTGCTTGGGGTCCGTTCCGGATCGGTCCGTTTTCAATACTCAGCCGAAAATCAGCTGCCGTACGGCGTTGTCATCGTTGACGAGGCATCCATGGTTGCGCTCCCCCTGATGGCAAAGCTGGCCACGGCACTCAAGCCACAGGCGCGCATCATCCTGCTGGGGGACAAGGACCAGTTGGCCTCGGTCGAGGCAGGGGCGGCGTTGGGGGACATCTGCGGCGGAGGGCGGCCCGAGCTTTTTTCCGCAGCTTTTCAGTCCTTTGTCGCCAGGGTCGCCGGCGAGCGACTCCCCTCGACAGCTGTGGCCACCTGCACCGGCTTTCCCGGCGATGCCCTGACCGTTCTGAAAAGGAATTACCGCTTTGCGACCGAAAGCGGCATTGGGGGGGTGGCGAGAGCGGTTAACTCGGGAGATGCGGGGAGCGCCCTGCGGCTGCTCAACGATGAGCTGCATCAGGATATCCGCTGGCAGGAGGCGCCTTCAACCGAACAGCTGAAGAAAGCGCTCACGGGGAGAATCATCTCCGGGTACTCATCCTATCTTGCGGCTGCCACCGCCGAAGAGGCGCTGCGGCTGTTCGACGGTTTCAGGGTGCTGACGGCCCTGCGTCAGGGGCCGTACGGCGTTGCCGGGGTCAACGGGCTGATCGAGGAGATTCTCGCCGAACAGGGGCTGATCGAACGTCAAACCCTTTGGTATCCCGGGCGTCCGGTGATGATCACGGTGAATGATTACAATCTGAAACTGTTCAATGGAGACATCGGGATCGTTTTTCCCGACCCGGAGGCGAATGGGAGTCCCAAGGTCTTCTTCCCCTCTCTGGAGGGGGGGGTACGCACAGTTTCTCCCCTACGTCTCCCTGCGCACGACACCGTTTACGCCATGACCATTCACAAGAGTCAGGGCTCGGAGTTCAACCGGATCCTTTTGCTGCTCCCGGAGCAGGACTCGGAACTTTTGACCAGGGAATTGATCTATACCGGACTTACCCGGGCAAAAAAAGAGGTTGAGATCTGGGAAGACGAGGGGGTTTTCAGGACCGCCGTATCACGGAGGGTCGAGCGCACCTCCGGTCTCAGGAAAGCGCTCTGGGGCGATTGAACGGCTGCCCAGCCCACATCTGGCAGCGGATGACCATGCTTCTGCATCGTTCCCCATCATGTCGCGCATGCTTGCCGCAACTGCCCGTGACGTAAAGACAGTGATCATTGCCGGAGGCACACTTTGGAGTCAACATCGATCCTCGACCATCCCGCCCTCTGTCACGCCTGGCGGTTGACATCGAAGCAGACAGAAGCGGCTGAGAACGGAACCGTTCGCGAAAAAAAACCTCCCGCTTCGATGAAGGGGGAGGTTTTTGTATACCGCTTTGGCCGCGCAGCCGGTATTATTCAGATATTCTTCCGTATTTCAGAGAGTTGCGCGAAATGCTTGCGCTCTTCTTCGATAATCGCGTCGATGGATTTCTGGTCGTCCGCGCTCACGAAAGCCTTCAGTTCCGTGTAATAGAGAATGGCGTCCATCTCCCGCTGGATGGCGAAATCCAGGGCGCTGGCAACGTCGAAGGACTTCAGCGCGCAGGTATCGTCAGTGAAGAACACCTTGCCATCGATGTAGTTGTGGAGATAGGCGAGATATTCGCCCGGATAATCCTCGGTCGGCTCATACAGAGTTACCTGGGAAAGAAACTTTTCGAATGTTTTCTTATGCTCTGCCTCTTCGGAGGCCAGATGCTGAAACAATTTTTTCGCTTCGCTCTTCTCGGACAGTTCGGCGGCCTTACGATAAAAGAGCCCACCATTCTCCTCCATGCGTACGGCAAACTGCAAAACATCACTGGCTGCAAAAATGCTCATTTGATTGAACTCCTTCCGTATGCGGTTATTTGGCGGGCATACTACCACCCAAAAAGGTGGGTGTCAATCGGCATTGAACCCTGTTTTAACATCACCGGAGGGGGCCGATCATCACCCTTTGTGGCGGCATAGGACAACCTGCTCAGCGCCCCCGCCTCCCCTGCGTAGCCCACCTCCCCTGCCAGCTATCACGGCGTTCACTCCACGTCCCAAAAACGTAAAAACGGAATTGACATACTAATGAAAATGCAACATACGTTATTGGAACTCTTTGCCATCTGGACCGGCAAGCCGGAGATCAATGTACTACATCCGGCACGGCATCCAAAGAGGAACAGCCAGCGCCACGAAACTATTGCAGAGAAGAGGCGCGCAAGGATCCAGGGGGTAAAACGGCATTGTGATTGACCAGACAGAGGTCGTATTGAACCAATTGTCGCGCGTGGCCGGAAATCCGCGCAACACTCAATCAGCGCGGCATCGAAACCACATTCCCAAAGGAGCGTAACATGAGCAGAATGGCGGGAAGTTTTGCGGGCAACAACGCCGCTAGCAGCGGTCTTTATTCCCATCTGTACGGGTGGTACATGAGCATCAAGCTCCGCCACAAGATAGCCCTGCTGGTCGGCTGCAACCTGGCGTTCGTCGCAGCCGCCGCCGGGGCCGGACTGCATGCGCTGCATTCGCTCTCCACCCGGATGACCGCGGCCGGCATCGCCCCCGAACTCCAACGCACGGCATCGGATGCGTTTTCACACCTGCTGGTCAGCGCCGGATCGTTGTTCGCCATTGCCATGACCCTGGGGATATTCTTTGGCTACCTGGTCTTCAAGTCAGTGGCGGATCCTCTTGCCATCGTCACCGAGGTTGTGGAGGCGGTCGAATCCGGCAACCTCACGGTACGGGCAAGCATCCCCTACGGCGGCGGACTGGGAAGACTGGCCCTGAAGGTCAACAGCATGGCCGACCAGACCCTGGAGGTGATCAGCAAGCTCGCTTCGGCAATCGACCAGTTGGGATCGAGCACATCCAACCTGCGCGCAAGCTCCACCAATCTCGAATCCGCTGTCAGCAATGCGACGATGCAGTCGGCCACTTCGGCGTCGGCTGCCGAGGAGATGTACTCCACGGCCGAGGAAATCGCCAGGAACTGTTCCCTTGCAGCGGAGAGCTCACGGCAGACCAGCACCGCGGCCCGCAACAGCGAGCAGGTCATCCTCGAGACAGCCTCGCTCATGGACAACCTGGCCCAGGGGGCGCTGAAAACATCGGAAATCGTCCAGAACCTTGGGAAGAGCTCCGACAAGATCGAGGAGATTGTCGACACCATCGAGGAGATCGCCGACCAGACCAACCTGCTGGCGCTGAACGCGGCCATCGAGGCCGCACGCGCCGGAGACCACGGCAGGGGCTTCGCGGTCGTGGCTGACGAGGTGCGCGGCCTGGCGGAACGCACCGCCATGGCAACCAAGGAAATCTCGGTGATGATCAAGGACATCCAGAATCAGACAAAGAACGTGGTCAGTTCAATGGAGAAGGAATCAGAGAAGGTCAGACACGGAGCCATGGAGTCGGAAAAATCGGGTCAGGCCGTTTCGGAGATTCTGGATCTCGTGTCGCAACTGGACGACAAGGTCGCGCAGATCGCTACGGCAGCGGAGCAGCAGTCGGTGACTACCCGCGAGGTGACCATGAGCCTGCAGCAGATCTCGGAAGCAGTGCACACCGCGGCTGATCAGGCCAAGAGCGGAATCCAGGAATCCGCCTCACTGGGAGATTTGACCGAAACCCTGAAGGGGATCGTCAACAGCTACAAGACAGCCTGACATGGACACCCTGGCACCCGGTTACCGTGGGCCGTTGCGACATGCTTGACTCAAACCAGAGAGAGAGCACGATTTCGTTATCAGTCATTAATTACGTCTGGCACTTTTATGCAATTATGCTATAGGTAATTTCACTCGAGCTGCAAAAACTTGATGCGGAGTCATGAGCCATGTCCACATTTCAGCGTATGCCAGCCCTATCAACCCGTGCCGGTTTCACCCTGGTCGAGCTGATCGTGGTCACCGCCATATTGGGCGTCCTGGCCATGATGGCCATTCCAGCTTTCAACGACTACAAAACGCAAGCCCAAAACAAACGCAGCGCCGGCGACATCCGTACCATAGAAAAAGCGATCACCGCCCATATCCTGGACAGGAACAGCCTGCCCGCATCCCTGGCCGACATCGGCATGGCAACCCTGATGGACCCCTGGGGGCGGCCCTACCAGTACAACAAGGGCAGCTTACTGGACGACGGCTTAAACAAACTGAACGATGACTTCGACCTGTACTCAACGGGCAAGGATGGAACCAGTGATCCCGACGGCTCCAAACCTGAAAGCGCGGACGACATCGTACGGATGAATGACGGCGGTTACGCCGGCGAGAGATCATGACCCATGAAAGATACTGACGATTTTGCGTTTCAGTTCGAACAGCCCCAGGCAGTTCCTCCCCGGGATGACGAACCTGGCAGTGCCGGCCAATCGTCAACCACAAGCCTGATCTGCTCCTGCCCCACGTGCGGGGCGGACGTGGAGACCCAGCCCACGGACGCTGATCAGCCCCTAGCCGCAACCTGTCCTGCCTGCAACAGCGCACTCTCGGTCATCAGGGAATCCAGCGCCAACAGGGTACGCCGGCGCTCTCGGAAGCTGAACTGCGCTAACTGCGGCAGCCTCCTGGACCACCACAGCCACTGCACCTCATGCGGAACGCTCTTCCCCGACTACCATGTGGCGGTCAAGCCTGAGGAGGTGTTGCGCAAGGCTAGAACGCAACGTCTGTCCGACGTGAGACAGTCTCTTGCCAGATTCAACATCTCGCTGTACTTCGACTTTTTCCGGAAACCGGGGCAAGAACAACGAAAGCGCCGCCCCGAGCCGGCTGCCGTTTCTTCTAAATCGCTGCTCACGCCGCACGTACAACGCCTGCTGATTTCGCTGCTGATAGTCACCGTTCTGGTCGGAGGCCTCTCCTATGCCTTCCGCGTCCACATGAAACAGCAGCAGTTCGCCAAGAGTTACACCAAAGCGATCTACAGCATGAAAACAGGCGCTGATTTCAACCAGAAAGTCTGCAACAGGATCGTGACTGAATGGAAAACGGCACTGGAGACCGGAGCCGCCTTCTCGCCGGGCCAGAACGACGAGGAAAAGGCCAGAACGGACAAGATTCGCGGCGAGGTAGCCAAAATCATGGGACAGTTGGACAATCCTCCCAAAAAATTCGCCCAGGCGCATCAGAAACTGATCCAGCTGCGCGGCGCCTACCAGAAAACAACTGATCTGATCGCCTCGCCACCGGAAACCCTGCAAGCCTTTACCGCATCCGTCGATCAGGCGGAATCAGGCTTCAGGACAGCGGCCCAGGATCTGAAGGGCAGCATGCCGGACGCTCTCAAGGAGGAATTGGAGAGGGCAAAGCAGAAGTATCGAGGCATGAAGGAGTTCTGATTTTTCCCGCCCGGCGCAAATAAGAGGAGCGATCTGATGGCCGCTCCTCTTATTTGCGCCTCCATCATCTTTTCCCATCGCCATGATTACCCTCCCCACAGTCGACGGGATTACAGCCGACGAACAGACCTGCACCAGCAACTGAAACTGTCTCGTACATCACCGCGCCGGAACATCCACGCCCCCACTCCCGAGGCGATTGACCGTTGACAGGTTGCCTGGGGGCATCTAGAGTACACGCCTCAAAGAAAGAGCATAGCCCGAGAAAACAGCTAAGAGGTATCAGAGGGATGAACGAACTGAACGAGATGTTGGGCCAGTTGAGCAGTTATGTCTGGGGTGTGCCGCTGCTGGTGCTGCTGGTGGGCACCGGTGTCCTGCTTACCGTCCGACTCAGGCTGCTGCAACTGTTTCTGCTGCCCCACGCCCTGGCCGAGACGTTCCTTAAACCGACATCCACGGAACAGGGCGATATCAGCCATTTTCAGGCGTTGATGGTCGCCCTCGCCGCCACCATCGGCACCGGCAACATCATCGGCGTCGCCACAGCCATTTCCGTGGGCGGCCCCGGCGCGCTGTTCTGGATGTGGATAACCGCCGCCTTCGGCATGGCAACCAAATACGCCGAGGGGGTGCTGGCGGTGAAGTACCGGGTGCAGGATGCAAACGGGGAAATGTGCGGCGGTCCCATGTACTACATCGAACGGGGCCTGGGTATGAAGTGGCTGGGCGTGCTGTTCGCCCTGTTCGGCTCCATAGCCGCCTTCGGCATCGGCAACATGGTGCAGGCCAACGCAGTTGCCGGCAACCTGAAGGAGACCCTGGGACTCGATCCGTTCGTCACGGGAATCGCCCTGACCCTCTTCACCGCCCTGGTTATCCTGAGGGGGGTAAAAAACATCGGCCGCGTTTCAGCCATCATGGTCCCGGTCATGGCGATTGTCTACGTGGCCGGCTGTCTTGCCATCCTGCTCCGCCATGCCGGGCAGGTGCCCAGTGCCCTGTTGCAGGTGTTCCACGATGCATTCACCGGAACAGCCGCCAGCGGCGGATTCCTCGGCTCCGCCGTGATGATCGCCGTCCAGAAGGGGGTCTCGCGGGGCGTATTCTCCAACGAATCAGGGATGGGCAGCGCCCCCATCGCCGCGGCAGCGGCCAAGACCAATGAGCCGTGCGAGCAGGCCCTGGTATCCATGACCGGAACCTTCATCGATACCATCGTCATCTGCAGCATGACCGGACTGGTGCTGATTGTGACCGGTGCATGGAACTCGGGGGCGGATGTGTCGGTCATGACCAAGGCGGCCTTTGACAGCGGTCTGCCTGGCACCTGGGGCGGATTCATCGTCTCCTTCGGTATCGTCTTCTTTGCCTATTCCACCATTGTCGGTTGGGCCTACTATGGCGAAAAGTGCCTGGAGTACCTGCTGGGAAGAGGTGCGGTCCTCCCCTATCGCCTGGTCTTCTCAGGCTTCGTCTTCGTGGGTGCCTGCGTCAAACTCGATCTCGTCTGGAGTTTCGCTGACATCATGAACGGGTTGATGGCGGTGCCAAACCTGATCGCCCTCTTGGGGCTGTCCGGGGTGGTGGTTGCCGAAACAAACCGCTTCCTGGCCGCGCGCAGGGGGATCCGGGGCGGAGACGATGGCTCCCTTCCCGAGACCGCCGCCGATGCGGGCTGAGACGGAACAACCTTCCCGAATCTGCCCCTGGCAGGGGGCAGTAGTATGCCGGGATATGGGGGTTGCGTCAGCAATAGAAAGGATGGGGACGATGGTACGGGAAGATACGGCTGGATGCAGGAATGAACAGGCTGCCGAAGCAGCTGTTCTCAAGGAGGGAGCGTATGTGGATCTGGCCATCGTGGGTGGCGGCTTCAGCGGTCTCTGCTGCGCCTATCATCTGCTCACCCACAAAGATCTGCCCCGCTCCTTCAGATGCGCCATCATCGAACCGGGCGAGAGGCTGGGTGCGGGGATCGCCTATCGCACCGATTCGCCCCACCACCTCCTCAATGTGCGTGCCAAGGGGATGAGTATCACCGAAAACGATTCCGGCTCCTTTGTGCGCTGGCTCAGGGAAGAGGCGCCGCACTTCTCTCCCGATGCCTTCGTGCCCCGTGGCCTGTATCGACGCTACACCAACGCCTGCCTGAACCGGGCCATGGAGCAGAGGCCGGATGTGCTTGCCGTGCTGCGGGACGAGGTTCTGGCCATTGAAGCAAAGGGGACGTCCCCATGGTACCGGTTGAGGCTGAAGTCCGGCAAGAGCCTGCGGGCAGGCAACCTGGTGCTGGCTGTCGGCAACATCCCCCCCCGGGGCTCCTTGGACAATGGACTTTTGCAATGTCCCTGGACCCCCTTCGAGGATTATCGGAGCCTGCGGACGATGGCCATTGTCGGCGCGGGACTCACGGCTCTGGATGCGATTCTGGAGGCCGAGGCACGCGGTTTTTCCGGCCACTGCTGGGTCATATCTCCCCATGGTCAGTTTCCCAAGGCGCACCATGAACCGCATATTCCGCTCCCGCCGGAACTGCGCGATTGGGCGGAGGAGCTAACGGCAGGCAGGCCGGGACTCAGGCAGTTGCTGCGGGCATTCCAGCTGAAACGCAAGTCAGGCATCGACTGGCAGTTTTTGGTGGATTCGTTGCGCAGACACTCCCCCGTCATCTGGAGCGGTTTCGATCTGCGGGACAAACGACTCTTCCTGCGTCATTTCCGCACTCTGTGGAACACCCACCTGCACCGCTCGTGCCACAGAAATATGCAGGTGGTATCGCGTCTGCTGGATAGCGGCCGGCTTGAGCAGGTTGCCGCCCGGGTGACCGGTGTGGAGAAACTGAATGGCAAGGGAGCATATGCGGTTCGGCTGCTGCTCACGTCCGCAACGACCGCGACACTGGATGTGGATATGGCGTTCAACGGAACCGGTCTCTTTTCCGACATCCTGCGTACCGACTCTCCCCTTGTCAGCCAATTAATCCGGGATGGCCTGGTCCAGCCGGATGAACTCCGCCTCGGGCTGAAGATAAACGAGACCGGTCAGCTATTCATGGCGGATGGCACTCTCCAAAAGGGCATGTTCGCCATCGGCACCCTGCGGCGTGGAGAAGAGCTGGAATGCACTGCCGTGCCGGAGATAAGGAGACAGGTGTCGCGCATGGTCGAGGAGATTATCAGCACGGCACGGCCCTGAACCCATCGCCTCTCAGCGCGATTCTGGTGGCGTCGCCCCTCTCCGGGAAGTTGCATCCGCCAATCCATCCAAATACATCAGCTGCACTACACTCTCCCCCCCATCGCTCAACAATCCCCCCCTGTTCCCCCATAAAAAAATCCCCATCCACCCGCGAAGTGGGAGGATGGGGATGACCAGTTAAATGCGAAGAAGCGTCACATTGGCGGGCAGCGCTGACTGGTTTCAGTTTTTCACCGTTACCGCGATACTCGACTGATAGATGTTCCCCAAACTGTCAAACCCCTTGATCAGGATCGTGTGGCTACCATTGGCTACGACCTTTGAATTCCAGTTATAGCTGTAGGGCGCCTTGGTGTCGGCAGCCCGCAGGGAGCCGTCAACGTAGAAATACACCTTGGTCAATGACACGCCCGTGCTGACGCCGGCCTTTATCGCAACGGTGGCGGAAACGGTCGCGCCATCCGCCGGTGAAGCGACGATCACCACACTCGGCAGTTTAATGGTCGTGGTGGCGGACTTGGCGGCGGAGACGTTGCCGGCGGCGTCTTTGGTCCAGGCATAGGCGGTCTTGGTGCCCTCGCCACTAAAGGTAAAGCTGGTGGGGGCGCTGCTGCTCCACCCGCTGGCCGTGGCGCCGGGAGCGGTGGCGCTCTCGGTGATCAGGTAGCCGGTGACACCAACATTGTCGCTGGCGCTGAAGCTGGAGACGGCAACGGTCAAGGAGCTGGCGCTGGTCGGCATGCTGAAGGCGCTGATGGACGGCGCAGTGGTGTCCGCATTCTGCACGTTTACGGTGACGGTCGATGAAGTACCGCTGTTGCCGCTGCTATCCACGGCCCTGGCTGTCAGGGTGTAGCTTCCATTGGCCACCTGTGTGGTATCCCAGGTGAAGTTGTAGGGGGAGGCATTACTGGCAAACAGGAGGGCGCCATTGGCATACACCTCGACCATGTTCACTCCCACGTTGTCGCTGGCTCCGGCACTGACGGTGATCGTGCCGCTGACAATGGAATTGCTGAGCGGCGCGATCAACGCGACGGTCGGCGCAGTGATATCGTTGTTCACCACCGAAACAGTCTTGCTCGACTCTCCCACGTTACCGGCGGCATCATAGGCCTTGACCGTGAGAGTATAGGTTCCGGAAGCCAGGGTTGCCGTGTTCCACGAATACACATAGGGGGATGCGGCTTCCGTGGCCACCAGTACGCCATTGACGTAGAACTCGACTTTGGTGACGCCCACGTTGTCCTCGGCACTGACACTGATCGATACCGTGCCGCTGACGTTGGATGAGGCCGCTGGTGAAGATATGGCAACCGACGGCGCCGAAGTTTCTGAAATGACAACCACATTGGAAAAAGTGCTTTCCAGTCCCGCGGTGTTGTACGCCTTGACCGCGAAACTGTAGGATTTGGCGGGATCGAGTCCGGCAATGGTTGTGGTTGTCTGGTTTTGCACATCAACGGCGACCGCGTCGTCAAAATTTGACGACTCCGCCGCATAGTACACCTTGTACCCGGCCAGATCGGATTCGGTGTTGGGATCCCACTGCAACGCCACGGATGATGCCGAGCTTACGGAGCTCATGCTCAGGGAGAGAATGGAAGCCAGCACCGAATTGATCAGCATTTTCTGCAAGCGGATGCCATGCTTGATCTCATGGGGACGGATGTATCCCTCGGCAACGAGGACGTGACCCAGTTTTTCGCCGGTCTGGCTCTGCTTGCGCAAAGCCTTTTCCAGCTGTTCTCGTGAGATGTGACCGGTGGCCACCAGCAGTTCACCCAGTCTGAGCGGGCTGGAAGAAGGGGCCATCTGATGCTTCTGGAAATCCAGCAGCGCCTTGAGCTGGCACTCGTTGAGCAGGCCAAGGCGAATCAGAACCTCACCGATCTTTTCACCGCTCCGCTGCTGCTCCTCGATGGCCTGGTCCAGCTGTTCCGCGCTGATATGCCCCGAGTGTACGAGAAGTTCTCCCAGCAGTTGCCGCTCGCCAGCCGCCACCTTGACCGCGTCACCTATATGGTTGAGATGCTTCTGCAAAAGAAGGGGAGCGCCAATATCTCCCGGCTTCAGCAGCCCCATCCTGACCAGGACCTGCCCCAGGAGCTCCCGCGTGTGTTTCTGCTCATCCAGGGCACGTTCAAGACTCTGGGTGGAGAGCAGTTTGCCATCCAGCAATATCTGGCCAATAGGACGTCTGAAAAGGTTTCGCATCGTCATCACTCCTTTTCCACTATGTACGAGTGTTCATCGGCTACAGTGCACATACTCTGTAGTGTCATTCTTTCGACTTCGGCCATCACCGTACAAAGAGATATTTCCAAAAATCGCTCCTCGGCGTCGCCATGACCAGAAAACACGCCGTGTGTTTACCTGGTTACCTTTATATTTTTGATAATACCACATAGTTCACCACACCACATGTGCTAAGCAGGGGACAGTCACATTGTTGCGGCTGTTCGGCTGAAACGCATCCATTGCGATACGGGGTTCGAACAAACGAACGTCTCGCTCCCCGTCACTCCGGCATCGAGTCGTTGGAAACGCGGACCGGAACCGCCAGGGGAAAGATTTCGTCCCGTCCGTCATTCATACCCATGGCATGCTCGTTCCCGAACAGAGTCAGCCAGACCCGGATGTTTTCCACAATGATAACCGCGACCAGAGCAATGATAACCATACTGAGAGTGGCGTTGAGTACCATCCCCCTGGAGAGGTAGAGCCTGATGTTCATGAAACCCGCGGCAAAGCTGGTCACGGCCATGAAGGCGCAGGGCAGCGCCGTAACCAGGGCATAGCGTTTTTTCCTGGCGATGCGCAGGAGGATGGTTGTCCCAATGGCCAGAGCCAGACATGCCAGTGCCTGGTTGGTAACGCCGAACATGGGCCAGATGGAGGAAACATCCCCGGTGAAGAGCATGTATCCCCAGGCAGAGGAAACGGCGGCGCTGGTCAGGACAATGCCCGGCACCCAATCGGTCTGTCCCAGCTTTGCGTGGACGTTTGCCAGAATATCCTGAAGGAGGTAACGTGCCACCCTGGTTCCCGCGTCGATGGTAGTCAGGATGAAGAGAGCCTCGAACATGATGATAAACTGAAACCAGTATTTCATCGTGTGCTGCAACCCCACACCGACACGGGAAAAGATGTGGGCCATGCCCACAGCCAGCGATATGGCCCCGCCGGGACGGTGGCTGACGTCGAGCCCCACCAGGCGGCACAATTCCGGCAGATCCCGCACCGGCATGTTCAGGCGCGCGAAGGCTTCGGCCGATGAGTTGATGGCAAAGTAGTCATTGGGTACCAGCGTCACCGCCGCCAAGAGCGCCATCAGCCCAACAAAGGCCTCGGTCAGCATGGCGCCGTACCCCACCAGGGGGATCTGACTCTCCTTCTCCAGCATCTTGGGGGTCGTGCCGGAGCCGATCAGGGCGTGGAACCCGGAAATGGCGCCGCAGGCGATGGTGATGAACACATAGGGCCAGACGGGGCCGGGGATGATCGGTCCTCCGCCGGCGATGAACCGGGTCGCGAAGGGCATCTGCACGCTCGGGTTGACAAAGAAGAGCCCCAGGGCCAGCCCGCCGATGACCGAGATTTTCATGTAGGTGCTCAGGTAGTCCCGGGGTGCAAGCAGCAGCCACACCGGCAGGGCTGCCGCGCAGAAGCCGTACAGCGGCAGGATGATCGCCAGACTCTCCTTGCTGAAGGTGAACCATCCGGCGATGGACGACTGGGCGACGGGAGCCCCGAAGTATACGGCGGCAACCACGGCCGTGACTCCGGCCAGGGAGCCGGACAGGATCGCGCCCGGCCTGAGTTTGAACATGTAGAGCCCGGTGATCATGGCGATGGGGATGGTCATGCCGATGGTGAACACGCCCCAGGGGTTGTTATACAGGGCATTGGTGACCGCCACGGCAAGACCGGCCAGGGCGACGATAATGATGAACAGGGTCACGAAGGCGGTTGTTACGCCGGTCAGCCTGCTCACGTCCCTGCGGGCTATGACCGACAGGGACTCCCCCTGGTGACGGACGGAGGCGAACAGAAGGATCATGTCATGGACGCAGCCGGCGAAGACCGACCCCAGGAGAATCCAGAAGAAGCCCGGCCCCCAGCCGTACTGGGCCGCCAGGGTGGGACCGATCATCGGTCCCGCTCCGGCGATGGCGGCGAAGTGATGGCCGAACACGACCCACTTGTTCGTTGGAACAAAATCCTTGCCGTCATTGCGGGTAACCGACGGCGTGACGTTGCGGTCATCCAGCATCAGCACCCTGGCGGCAATGAAAGCAGCATAGTAGCGGTACGCCAGGACAAGCACACAGAGGGCGGAGAGCAGCAGCCAGATGACACTCATGAATACAACCTTCTATTGCGGAATATCAGTTTCATCACCGGGAAAGGAGAGCCCGTGGTCAGGTCCCCCCCATTGCGTGCCTCAGTGCCTGACGGCATGAAAATAGGCTGGTGGGAATTGAGGATACATCCCCCTGTTTCATTAAATCAATTCTTTTCTGCATGGTTACCAGGAAAGAATGTTTCGGCCATGCAACACCAGCTTGCAGACGCATTGAGACAAGTCAGATACAAAAATCAAGAGGCGGAACCATACCACATGGTCCCGCCTCTCTCCGTTTCACTATTTCTCCATCAGGCTACAGAATAGTCTTCTCCATGGCCCAGACGCCGCAGGGGCAGATGGAGGCGCAGATGCCACAGCCGATGCAGTAGCGCTCGTCGGATGTGTACTCCACCGAGCCGTCCTCCTTCTCGATGCGCTGGATGGCCCCCTCGGGACAGGTCTCCAGGCACATGCTGCAGTCGCGGCAGGTGCCGCAGGAGATGCAGCGGTGCACCTCGTCCTTTGCATCCCGGAGACGGAACCTGCCGCGGTTCTGGGGCATGAACAGCTCGCGGCTCAGCCTTTCCTGGGGGATCATCTCCGGCTTCTTGGCGGCAACCAGTTCCCAGCCGTTCAGGTAGGCGTCGATGTATCCGGCCACCTCGCGGCCGCCAGCGATGGCGTGGGTCAAAAGGCCCGGTTTGGTGGTATCGCCGATGGCAAAGACCTTTTCATTCCTGAGCGACTGCCAGCAGTCGTTCACATCCATCATCCCCCGATCGGTGAGCCATTCCCGGGGCACATAGGAGAGGTCCGGCCGCTCGCCGATGGAGATGATCACCGTGTCGGCCTCGATCAGTCGGCCATCCTTGGTGTGCAGCCCGTCGCCATCCACCCGCTCGGTGAACACCGGCCATTGGATCTCGCCCCCCAGGGCGTGGAAATGGTCGATCTCCTTCTGGTAGGCTGCCGGGCGCTGCACATCGATGGCGATGACACGTTCGGCGCCCATGGCGTAGGCCCCCAGAGCCACGTCCATGCCGGCGTTGCCGGCGCCGATGACGACAACCTTTTTCCCGACCCTGGGGTTTTCACCGTTGTTGATGCTCTTCAGGAAATCCAGCCCCTTGACCAGCCGCTCATGGCCGGGAAAGGGGATCACCACCGGGTTGTGGGCACCGCTGGCCAACACCAGGGCATCGTACTGATCCTGCAGGGCACTAAAGGCGGTCTTGTCGATCTTCTGGGAAACGCGGATGTCGGTTCCCATCTGCTTGATGCGGTTGACCTCGCTCTCCAGAATCTCCCGGGGCAGACGGTCCATGGGGATGGCCTGGCGCAGCTTGCCCCCCACCTCCGTGTCTCCCTCGAACAGAGTCACGCTGTGCCCCAGAAGGGAGAGCTGCCAGGCAGCGGAGAGGCCACCGGGACCGCCGCCGATGACAGCCACCCTCTTGCCGGTTTTCGGCTTCCTGGTCGGTGGCGCAGCAGTCTGGGAGAGCCTGCCCAGTTCCTGCATGGCCACCGGAAGGTCGATGTACTGGCGGCTGCAGGCATCCTTGCACAGGTTGGGACAGACCTGGCCGCAGACGCTGGCCGGGAAGGGAGAATAGGTCAGCACCAGCTCCAGCGCCTCCTTGACCTTGCCCTGGCGCAGCAGGTTGATGCGGTCCTGGGTGGGAATACCGGTGGGACAGGCGGTCTGGCAGGGAGCGCCGTAGAGCTTGTTCTGCCAGTGGGGGATCTTGAGCCGGTCCTCGCCGGTGTTGACGAAGCCAATCACCCGGTCGTAGTCATCCGAGACCACGTCGGAGAAGATGCCCCCCTCCACCCACTTGGTGGTGCGGAACTCCCTCATGGTGATCCGCTCGCGGCGCTGGCGCTCCTCCCAGCTCATGGGAGTAATCTTCTTCCACTGGGAGAAGTCGATCAGTTCGGCCAAGAGCTGGGGCCGTTCGATCTTCTCCAGGAAGACCGGCATGTTGGCCTTGAGGAACTCCCGGTCAGCCTCGTCCAGTTCCAGCTGCCAGACGAATTTGGACAGCCCCTTGACCGGCCCGCGCACATAGATGGTGCCCCCCACCATGCCGACGCAGCCGCGGTCACCCAGCATTGATTCGAACTGTTCGGAATCGTAGCCGCAGACCACGGCGATGCCGCCCCCCATGAACTCGAAGGAGAAGGAGCCGGTGTTCTTCAGCACCCACAGTTCCGGAGCGTCGTAGGCCGGGTCGTGCTTCATCAGGGAGCCGGTGCGGGTTCCGGCCCGCCCCCCCACGTAGATCTTGCCGCTGGCGGCGCAGTGGGCGGTTGTGTCGCCGCCGTCCCCCTTGAGGGTCAGGATGGCGCCGGCATTGAGCCAGCCCACATCGGCCGGCGCCGGACCGTCGATGATGATCTCGGTCCCTTCCAGCCCGAAGGAGCCGACCCGCTGCCCCGGGTTTTTCACCCGGAACTTGAGCGGCGTGCCGTCCTTTGTCCAGAGCGGGCCGCCGATGTCGTGGTGGCCAGAGGCCAGGATCTCGAATTCGGTTTCCCCGGCATCCAGGGCGTCGTAGACCTTCTGCAGCAGCTGCTGCGTGGATATGCGTTTGTTATGCTCATCAAAGCCTGAAATATAGGCTGCCATATATATCCTCCTTAGCAGACGTACTGGACCTGCAGACGGTCCGCTACGGCTTTATCGGTTGAGACCAGACAGTCGGAACGGCCGACCGGCAGCGCAGAGTTGCCGATGGGCGCCATCAGTTTGCGCAGTTCCTGATCCATGCCCAGGAAATAGTTGACGATGTTCTCGGCAACGCGGTCCGGGTTGAGACGGCGCACCAGGGTCGGCTCCTGGGTGGTGATGCCCGCCGGACAGAGGCCGGTGTTGCAGGCGTTGCAGCGACTGTGCTCGTTCCCCAGGCAGCCGGCCATCTGCAGGATCAGCTTGCCGGTGAAGACACCGTTAGCGCCCAGGCAGATCATCTTGAAGGCGTCTGCGGCCAGGTTGCCGGTCTTGCCCAGGCCACCGGCGGCCCAGAGCGGGATCTGCCCCTGGCGCCCCTGGGCAACGGCGGCCAGGTAGCAGTCGCGCAGCTTGCTGACGATCGGATGGCCGGTGTGGTCCAGGGAGATGTCATGGGCCGCGCCGGTGCCGCCGTCGATGCCGTCCATGAAGAAGCCGCCCACGATGTTGTACGGGTCGCGCACCAGGTTGTTGAACACCGAGACCGAGGTGGCGCTGGCAGCCACCTTGATGGCCACCGGCACGCGGAACTTGAAGGCGGCGTTCATGGAGAGGAACATCTTCTGCACGCTCTCCTCGATGGAGTAGAGCCCCTGGTGGTTGGGGGGCGAGAGCAGGTCGGCCTTGGGCACGCCGCGGATGGCCTGGATGTGGGAGGCGACCTTGGCCGCCATCAGCAGGCCGCCGTCACCCGGCTTGGCCCCCTGGCCGATCTTGATCAGCACGCCGGCCGGGTCCTCGATCATCTTGGGCATGGCTTTGATGATGCGGTTCCAGCCGAAGTGGCCGGAGGCGATCTGCAGGATGGTGTACTTCAGGTACTTGCTGGTCAAGAGCTTGACCGGCATGCCCCCCTCGCCGGAGCACATGCGCACCGGCAGACCGCACTCCTCGTTCAGGTAGGCCACCGCCATGGCCACCGCCTCCCACATCCTCCAGGAAAGGGCGCCGATGGACATGTCGCCGATGATGACCGGGTAGATCCAGCTGGTGGGCGGGGTATGACCGGTGGGGGCCAGCTTGCCGTCAGGACCGACCGTGAAGGGCAGCCGGTCCGCGGGCAGGATCCGCCCCAGGGGCGCCAGGCAGTCGAAGGTATGGCGCTGGGCATCCAGGCTCGGGTCGGTCATCTGGGAGATGCGCCCCACCCGCAGGGTGTCCAGGGTGCGTGCCTGATTTTCCAGGTTGTTGCGCCCGCCGCGCTTGGGACCGGAGGCGGTGGCTGTCTGGTAGACCACATTGAAGCGCGAGTCCGGGTTGCGCTCGGAGCGGATGGCGCTGTTGGGGCAGACCCGCTCGCAGACGCCGCAGCCGCGGCAGTAGTGTTTCAGCATATTCAACTGGGTAATCACCGGCACGGCCTTGAAGCTGATCTTCGGTTCCGGTGTTTCCGTATCGGAGAAGGCCTTGCGCCGCCGCTCGATCCTAGGCTTGATGGCGCCGAAGGTGCAGGCCGCCACGCAGGAGCCGCACAGGGTGCAGCGCGTAGTATCGTAGATGACCTTCCAGGGCAGGTCATTGCAGGCCAGATCGTTTATCTTTACTGTTTCCATCGCTGGACCTCCAGGGTGTTATCAATGACAACGATTTCGCGTTCGTTGGGATAGATGTCCGTCTCCCAGTCGCGGTCGGGCATGATCTCGTTGATCCCGCAGACCTCGGAGGAGAAGGCCACCATCTCCTTGGTGTGCCCCACCACGATGGGACGAAGCTTCTTGGCGTCGCAGCAGACGAACAGGGTGTGGTCCGGCAGGGCGCCAATGATGGTGTTGGGTCCGTTGATCTCCAGATGGGCCAGGGACTGGCGAATGGCGGAGAGCTGTTCCCGGTCCTCCCGCTTCTGGGCCTCCTCGAAGGGGAGCGGCGTGATGATGTGCTTGTAGTATGAAAGCGGCCATCCCAGCTGGCGGTGCATGTAGTGCAGGGTGTAGAGGAAGCACTGGGAGTCGGACTCGAAGCCGATGTAGGCCGGATTCAGGCTGGCCTGGAACTCCTTGTTCTTCTGGTAGAAGGTGTTCTCGCCGTTGGCCAGGGTCGTATACCCCTGCAGAAAGAAGGGATGGGCGGCGTAGCGCACGATGGCGTAGTTGGTATTCTGGCGGCACTGGGCGGTGATCACCTTGGCGGTAAACCGGTCATTCTCATCCCAGAGGCCGAAGAAGGTGCCGATATCCCGGGGGTCGCCGATCTCCTTCAAGGTGATCACATCCGGCCAGAAGGAGTAGGCAAAGCCGGTCTCCCCCTGTTCCATGGCCGCGCGCAGCTTGAGGCGGGTGGCTGTCAGCAGCTCTTCCTTCTCCTTTGCGGGGGACTTGGCGTACATTTCCGGGTAGTCGAAGGTGCGGAAGACGTAGTTGGGCATGGCCTTGATATCAAGCCCGGGCATCCGGTTGGTTTCGGGAATCCATTCAAAGACCTGCTTGAATCCTGCGGCGCCGAGGATCCCCTCGGCGATCTTCAGCCCCTCATCGGTACATGCCAGGGAGAGGGTGGGCAGATCCTTGTAGTCGGCGAAGATTCCTCCCAGATCCTGCATGACCATGGCGAATCCTGAATTGTCATGCCCCTTCTGCTGGGAGTTCATCAGCTGCAGGGCTCTGCTCGGGTGCACATAGTTCAGACTTTTTATGGCGCCAATACGACACATGAGCGGTTACCTCCAAAGGTTTATGCTGTCCCGGCGGCTGACAGGCAGCAACCGGCAGCGGGTTGATTGTGTACACGGGTTCTCGTGTCGTCACGGCAGGGGTCGGTCTCTCCCCGCGGCCGGATACGAAAACATTGCTGGTGCGAAGCAGCAGTACAGCAAACAGAGCGCCAACTTTCACCCTGGAAGGAACTTTTTTTCAGGCGGGATTTTTATGCAGAATTATCAGGCAGATACGTCTGAAGCAGGCGGCGGCGGCCAAAGAGCGGGGAACCATGGAAGAGAAAAATCAGAGCACACAGCATCCCACACAAAGCAATATGTGAGTATTTTTATTACTCACGTCATTATTCATCAACAAAACACACGTAACCCGTCAGATCGACCAGCAACACAGGCAACATCCTTGTCAGCCAAAAAAGATCATTCAGTGTATATGTGTATACAACTGAGTAACAGCCGCATATACCTCTTGGACCTGCCGACTGAACAGCGCTTCCAGCACGTCGCGCACGGTGCGCTGGAATTCGCCGCCGGGCAACTCACCAAGAAAAGACAGGGCGACTGAAACTTTCCCCTGCCGGAGAGCCGGGGAGAAAGCACACCGACCAACCCCAATCAACCGTTAAGAAGCAGCATATACCGGCACAGCTACACCATGCCTCCAGGGTAGCGCACAAGATCTCCCTGCAGCTCTCCCCCGTCTCCGTGCCACCCATCGAAAGGGAGGGAAGATGCCGCTCCCGGATTCGGGCCTCTCAGGCCATGGCCAGAAGCTGACACTCACGCAAAAAAAATCCCCCTGGGGAAAGGAGGATTTTTTTTTGCGGATCATTATTCGTCATGGGCCTGGTCGGGGATGCGCTCCAACTGGGCGAGCCAGGCGCTGGCCTCGCCGTCGCTGGGGGCGCGCCAGTCGCCGCGGGGCGACAGGGAGCCGCCCGAGCCGACCTTGGGAGCATTGGCCATACAGCTGCGCTTGTACTGGCTGGTCTTGAAGAAGCGGCGCAGGAAGACCGTCAGCCAGCGCTTGATGTCGTGCATGGAGTACTGGTTGCGCTTGTGTTCGGGGATATCCGGCCAGTGGTGGCGCGTCCGGTCGTGCCAGGCGTTCCAGGCAAGGAAAGCCACCTTGGGCGGCAGGTAGCCCAGGCGCAGAATATAGTAGAGGTTGAAGTCCTGCAGCTCGTAGGGGCCGACCACATCCTCGGTGCGCTGCACCGGCTGATCTTCGTCCTCCTTGCCCGGAACCAGCTCGGGGCTGATCTCGGTCTCCAACACGTCCATGAGCACCCTGCTCACCTCCGGCCCCAGCTGGTGGGTGAGGGCGGCCCAGCGAATCAGGTACTGGATCAGGGTCTTGGGAACGCTGGCATTGACATGGTAGTGGGCCATGTGGTCTCCCACGCCGTAGGTGCACCAACCAAGTCCCAGCTCGCTCAGATCGCTGGTCCCCACCACCAGGCCGCCGGTCTGGTTGGCCAGCCGGAAGAGGTGGCTGGTCCGCTCGCCGGCCTGCACATTCTCGAAGGTGACGTCGTAGACCGGACTGCCGTGGAAGAAGGGATGGCCGATATCCTGGAGCATCTGCAGGCAACTGGGGCGGATGTCGATCTCGTGATAGGTGCAGCCAACCGTCCGGATCAGCTCGCGGGCCTGCTCCAGGGTGCGCTGACTGGTGGCGAAGCCGGGCATGGTGTAGGCCAGGATGTGCATCCGGGAGAGCCCCATGACATCCATGGCCCGGGCGCAGACCAGGAGCGCCTGGGTGGAGTCCAGGCCGCCGGAGACGCCGATCACCATCTTGTCGGCGCCGGTGGCCTTGAAGCGCTTCACCAGCCCCTGCACCTGGATCTCGTACACCTCCCTGCAGCGCTCGTCCCGCCGCGACGGGTCGCTGGGCACAAAGGGGAAGCGTTCATAGAATCGCTCCAGGGGAAGCATCCGTTCGCGGGGCAACGAGGCGGAAAAACGCACCGTGCGGAAACCGGCCACCTCATCCCTATGCCGGAGCACCGACTGGCCGTAGCTGGTCTGGCGCATGCGCTCCTGGGCCAACCGGTCCAGGTCGATGTCACCGAAGATCATCTGGGACTCATAGGAGAAGCGTTTCGTCTCGGCCAGGCAGGCGCCGTTCTCGAAGATCATGCCGTGTCCGTCCCAAGCCAGGTCGGTGGTGGATTCCCCGGTTCCTGCGGCGCTGTAGAGATAGGCGGACAGACAGCGACCGGACTGGTTGGCCACCAGGCTGCGCCGGTAATCGGCCTTGCCCACGGTGATATTGGAGGCGGAGAGGTTGATCAGGACGCTGGCCCCGGCCAGGGCAGCAAATGAGGAGGGAGGAATAGGCACCCACACATCCTCGCAGATCTCGGTGTAGAAGGTCAGCAGCGGCTGTTCCTCCACCTGGAACAGCAGGCGATTGCCGAAGGGGACCCCCTGCTGCCCCAGCAGGTCAATACTCTCCAGCGGAGCATAGGCGGCCGGGACGAACTGGCGCAGCTCGTAGAATTCGCGGTAGCCGGGGAGGAAGCTCTTGGGCGCCACCCCCAGGATCCTGCCCTGGTAGAGCACCACGGCGCAGTTGAACAGCATGCTGTGGACCTGCAGCGGCAGCCCCACCACCGTGATCAGCGGAATGTCCATGGACGCCTTCAGCACCGCGTCCAGTGCATCCAGGGAGCCATCCAGCAGGGTCTGCTGGTGAAACAGGTCGTCGCAGGAGTAGGCCGAGAGCCCCAGTTCGGGAAAGACCGCCATGAGCGCGCTCTTCTCCCACGCCTGGCGCATCATGGCGATGGTTTGGCCGGCGTTGTGTGCCGGGTCTGCCACCTTGACCTCGGGGACCGCCACTGCCGCACGGATGAAATTATGGTTGTAGAGATTGAAGAATGTCGTATCCACCTGGTTTCCCTCCCTGTTCTCAAGGCCTGCATGGGCGCCACTCTAGCACGTTTCACCCGGCTTGAAAAACGATTGTTTAGCGGAGGGCGAAATCCAGGCATATGTCTAAAAATCCCCGACTCCCCCCTCCGCCTTCAACCGGCTCCGTATCGCCTGGAAGCATGCCCGCGTCAGGTAGCCGCACCAGGTCATGATTCCCGTCAACTTGAACCCGTCTTCCCAGAAGATGCGCCAGGGAGAGATCCAGAGGTCATCGAAAAAATCGATCGTCAGGGCAGCCCCGAAAAACAGCAGCGCCACAAGCAGCAGAACATACTCGGAACGCAGCAGCAGGTTCCGGAACCTGACCACATACCACACCAGGAACAATCCATAGGCCACATAGAGCGCCTTTCCGTAGGCCCAGCTCCCCAGATAGCGGTGGAGCAGGTCTTCGTGGACGAGGAACAGGTCGTCTAACGCCAGCAGCGCGGTGAAGAGGCCGGAACAGAGAAAAAAAGAGCTCTCACCGCCTCCAGCACCATCGTGGCGCAGAATCCCATGACTGAAGATGCACACCGCCGCGGTGGCGCACCAGATCAGTACGCCGATATTGGATTGTACGCCGGTGAGCGGGTGCGCCTCCAGGGTTGCCATGGCATCCCGACAGAAGAACGCGGGCTGGATCTCACCGAAAATACTGGCCAGCGCGGTGCAGAGCAGGATGGCAAGCGCCGGTGCGTAGATCGCGGCACAAACGGGGAGAGGTGGCAGGGCTGTTCTGGGGATCAGCATATCTTTTCTCCTGGCGTGCAGAGCATTTCGGAAACCTTGCGCTATAATCCTACACAAGAATCGACTGCTTCACAGCCCCACCCGCTTTGAAAGGCTGATTTCCGGACATTTATGCAGCACCACATGCCGGAGAACCCCCATCACGTACACCAGTAACAAGCACCAGCAACTCGACGCCAACCATACAGGGAGGGTGCATACCATGAACGTCCTGATTGCAAGTTCAATTGACGGAGAGGCGATCGAAAGACTTGAGCAGGAGCACCAGGTCATCCGCGCCTACCCTAACACCGGCGAAGAAAGCCTGCGCGCGCTGATTCGCGACTGCGAAGCCCTGGTGTTCCGCAGCGGCATACGGGTAAGCGCCGACCTGATGGGGTGCGCGCCCGGGCTGAAGCTGCTGGTACGCGCCGGATCGGGGATGGACAACCTGGACGTGGAATACGCCCGAAAGCGGGGGGTACACCTGGTGCGCATACCGCAACCATCGGCCAGGGCCGTGGCTGAAATGGCCTTCGCATTCATGCTGGCACTCAGCCGCCGCCTGCTTGAGGCCGATCACTCCATGCGCAACGGGCGCTGGGAAAAGCACGAATTTTCCGGCTATCTCCTACGGGACAAGACGCTGGGTGTCGTGGGCATCGGCAACACCGGCAGCTGCGTTGCCGAGATGGGGGTTGCCTGGGGCATGCGGGTGATCGGCTGCGTCCAGCATCCTTCCCGGGAGCGGGAGGGGGGCTTCTGCGAAAAGGGGATCCAGATGCTGGAGTTCGACCAGGTCATAGCCGATGCCGATTATCTGAGCATCCACGTCCCGCTCAAGGACAACACGCGCAGGCTCATCGACGCCGATGCGCTCAGCCGCATGAAGCCGGGCGCATACCTGATCAACCTGGCACGGGGGGGCATTGTCGACGAGCAGGCTTTGTATGAATCGCTGACAAACCATGGCGGGCTGAGGGGGGCGGCGCTGGACGTCCACGAGCATGAGGGGCAGGGCTGCATGTCACCTTTGGCAACGCTTGACAACGTCATCCTCACGCCGCACATCGGCGCCATGGCCATCGATGCCCAGCGGGAGATCGGCCAGAGGGTGGTCGAAATCATCAACGCCTTCGCGAACGCAAACGGCAGCGACGCATGGCAGGGAAAGGTGGCCGGAGTGGACCAGGGCTATGCCCGCATCCAGGGGGAGGTGAACCGTGGCTAGGAAGACGACCCAGTTCAGGCAGCTGCTGAACTCCGGCAGGATCGAGTTTCTGCTGGAGGCGCACGACGGCATGAGTGCCAGAATCGTTGAGGAGGCCGGGTTCAAGGGGATCTGGGGAAGTGGTCTCTGCATCTCCGCCGCCATGGGGGTGCGGGATAACAACGAGGCCAGCTGGACCCAGGTTCTGGAGGTCATGGAGTTCATGAGCGACGCCACGAACATTCCCATCCTGCTGGACGCCGACACCGGTTACGGCAATTTCAACAACGTGCGCAGGCTGGTAAAAAAACTCGAACAGCGCGGCGTGGCGGCCATGTGCATCGAGGACAAGCTCTTCCCCAAGACCAATTCGTTCATCAAGGGAGAAGCCCAGCCGCTGGCCGACGTGGACGAATTCTGCGGCAAGATCAAGGCCGCCAAGGACACTCAGGCCGATCCCGACTTCTGCGTCGTCGCCAGGGTGGAGGCGCTGATCACCGGCCAGGGGCAGGACGAGGCGCTGCGGCGGGCTGACGCCTACCAGCGGGCAGGGGCTGATGCCATCCTGATCCACAGCAAGAAACCCACTGCCGAGGAGATTCTGGCCTTCATGGAAGAGTGGCGCGACACATTGCCGGTGATTATCGTGCCGACGACCTATTTCAACACCCCGCCCGAAGTATTCGCCCAGGCCGGCATCAGCCTGGTCATCTGGGGCAACCATCTGATGCGGGCAAGCATCACCGCCATGCAACTGACAGCGGCACGCATCAACCGAGACAGATCCCTGTCGGGCGTGGAGCAGGAAATTGCCGCGGTAAAGGAGATCTTCCGGCTACAGAATGCCCAGGAACTGGAGCAGGCGGAAGAACGCTATCTGCCGGCACATGGCCGCCCGCCGCTATGAGTGCGGCCGGGTGATGTACTCTTCCCCGCTCACCCGCACCGCGTGACGCCTGCCCTCCCCCTCCCGGTGACCGCAGGCAGGCCGCTCGGAGAGAGGAGAGAAATAATGACGCCATCGGCTTCCAACAAACAAAAGCAGCCCTTCGCGCTGGTAATCGGCCTCGATCACGTGAACGGCATCCAGACGGCGCGCATACTGGCCGATCGCGGTGTAGCTGTCATCGGTGTTGCCAAGGATTCGGAGCACTACTGCTGCCGGACGCGGGTCTGCTCGCGCATCGTCTTCACCGACACCACCAGCGATGCGCTTATCGACTCACTGGAAACACTGGGGCCAGAGCTAGGAGAGAAGGGGGTCCTGTTCCCCTGCCTGGATCCCCAGGTACTGCTGGTGTCACGCAATCGCCAGAGGCTGGAGCCCTGGTACCACATCATCCTGCCCGATCCGGACGTGGTCGAGATGCTGATGGACAAGACCAGCTTTTACCGTTACGCCCAGCTAAACGGCTTCCCCATACCGCGCACCCTGTTCATGGCCAGCAGTGATGACGCAGAAAAGGCTGCACGGGAACTGACCTTCCCCTGCATGATCAAGCCGCCGCTCAGCGGCACGCCGCAGTGGGAGCAGAAGAGCAAACTCAAGGCATACCTGGTTTCGACGCCGGAGGAATTTCTCGAGGTTTACCGGCGCTACGCGGCACTGTCCGACATACTCATCGCCCAGGAGTGGGTTGTGGGCCCGGTGAGTAGCCTCTATTCGTGCAACTGCTACTTTGACGCGGCCTCGCGGCCGGTTGTCACCTTCATCGCCCGAAAGCTGCGTCAATGGCCTCCCCAGACCGGCGAGAGCTGCCTGGGGGAAGAGTGCCGCAACGACCAGGTGCTAGGCGAGACTATCCGCCTGTTTTCGGCCGTCAACTATCGCGGGCTTGGCTACATGGAGATGAAACGGGACGAGCGCACGGGAAAGCACTACATCATCGAGCCGAACGTGGGAAGGCCGACAGGTCGATCGCCCATCGCGGAGGCAGGCGGCGTGGAACTGGTCTACACGATGTATTGCGACGCCATCGGTCGGCCACTGCCCGTGCAACGGGAGCAGCACTACGGAAACGTGAAATGGATCTACCTGCGGCGGGACCTGCAGTCGGCGCTGTATCACTGGCGGCGGGGGGAGCTCACCTTCAGCGACTGGCTGCGCTCGCTGCGCGGACGGAAGGTGGATGCGCTGTTCGCCTGGAATGATCCGGGACCGTTTATCGGCGACCTGACCAGATCGGTCCGCCTGTACCTGAACCGGGACGAGCGCCGGAAGCGGGATTACAGCACCCCCTTCTAGCAATGCCCGAATCGCTGACAGCTCGCCGTACGCCGTCGGCTTGACAGGGAACGCCATGAGAATCGTACGCACGCTGGACGAACATGCCTGGAGAAAGTTTGTTGCAGACCAGCAACTGGGCAACGTCTTCCAAACGCCTGAAATGTTTCGCGTGTTCGGGCGGGTGCCGGGATTTGTGCCCTCCCTGTGGGCCGCGGTGTCCGACGACGGAAGAATCCTGGCGTTGCTGCTCCCGGTACGGATCACCCTGCTGGGAAGCGTGCTCCGCCGGTTATCCACCCGTTCCGTGGTCTTCGGCGGCATCCTGGCTGACGACAGCCCGGAGGGGAGAAAGGCACTCGACCTGCTGCTGAGCAGCTATGTCAGGGAACCTGACGGCGCACCGCTGTTCACCGAACTGCGCAACCTGTCAAGCACGGACTCATTCCGTGGGATCCTGCAGGATAACGGGTTCATGCACGAGGAACACCTCAATTTCCTGATCAATCTGGAGTGCTCTCCCGACGCACTGCTGCAGAGCATCGGCCCCAGGACGCGCAAGGTTATCCGGCGGGGGCTTCGGGCAGCCCGTGTCGTTGTGGAAGAGGCAACCTGTCTGCGGGATGTGGCAGCATGTTACGACATCCTCACCAGGACATACGAGGCAGCCCATGTGCCCCTGGCCCCTTTCCCGCTCTTTCAGGCCGCCCATGATCTGCTTCTGCCCAGCGGCATGGTAAGGTTCAGCCTGGCTCGTATCGACGGCAGAGCAGTGGCAACCTCGGTGGACCTGCTGTACAAGAAAACCGTCTACGGCTGGTACGGCGGCGTTGTCCGATCATACAACGAGCACGCTCCCAATGAGCTGCTGACCTGGGATGTCCTGCAATGGGGCGCCATGAACGGTTACAGCGTCTATGATTTTGGCGGTGCGGGAAAGCCGGACGAAACGTATGGCGTGCGTGATTTCAAGGCAAAATTCGGCGGCGAACTGGTCAATTTCGGGAGAAGCACCTGTGTTCATGCTCCGGGAATGTTGAGATTGAGCAGATTGGGCTACCAGCTCATGCGAAAATATCTGTCACGAGCCGACCTCACAGGAATCCGCCACAGTCCGGCAACCTGCTCCCCCTCCCCTCTGGCTGACAATTCCCCCTGATAGTATTCACTTGAATTTCCCCGAGGCGGGCACTGCCCGTTTGAAGGCCCAGGCCTCGATTTTCTTGATCTGTTCGGCCATGGTGATGGAGAGGGGCACGGTGCGGCTGATCATCACCATCAGGTCCTGCTGGGTCATGGGGCACGTGGTGGCCAGCGCCTCGAAGGCAGCCGAGTTGACCGCCTGCTCGATCTCCGCTCCGGAAAACCCCCTGGTGGAACCTGCCAGCAGCGGGATATCGAAGGAGCTCATATCCACTTGCCTGTTGGCCAGGTGGATGCGGAAGATCTGTTCCCGGGCCTCGCTCTCCGGCAGCCCGACATAGAAAATCTCGTCGAAACGCCCCTTGCGCAGCACCTCGGCCGGGAGCAGTTCGATGGCGTTGGCGGTTGCCGCCACGAACACCGGCGCCTTCTTCTCCTGCATCCAGGTCAGAAACGAGCCGAGCACCCTTGATGCCGACCCCCCTTCGGACTTGAAGCCCTGGGTGGTTATGCCGGACTCTATCTCGTCGATCCAGAGCACGCAGGGCGCCACAGCTTCGGCAATATTGAAGGCCATGCGCAGACTTACCTCCGGTGTGCCGAACAGGCCACCGTAGACCGTGGCCATGTCCAGCCGGATCAGGGGAAGCCGCCACTCTGCGGCAATGGCCTTGACGAACAGCGACTTGCCGCACCCGGCGATGCCCATGACAAGCACCCCCCGGGGAAGACCGACCCCCGACCTGATCCCCTCCAGGCCAAAGGCGCTTGTGCGCCGCCCCAGCCACTCCTTAAGGTTTTCCATGCCACCCAGGTTGTTACAGCCGTCAACATCGATGACCAGCTCCATAATACCGCTCTGCTGAATGATCCGCCGCTTGTTGTCCAGAAGCGCCCTGACCGGGTCATTGCCGCCGCTCTTGTCAGCCAGGCGCAGAAGTCTGATCGCCCTTTCCAGATCCACCAGGTCCAGACCCCGGCTGGCCACAACCAGTCTTTCGAACAGTGTCGGGTCCTCCTGACAGGCCCTGGACAGGGAGGGGTCGTGATCCTGCAACTGCTTCAGAAAAATCCGGATCTCCTCCACATCGGGGAGTTGCTGGGTCAAGATGATGATATCCTCCCGCAGCCGTGGGGGAACCCACTCGTCCTCGCCCAGGATAACCGTCACCTTGCCCTTGCCGCTTGATGCCTGGGCAAGGTCCTTGAGTCTTCTGATCAGCAGCGGATTATCCCGCCAGAACCAGTGCATATCCTTGAAAATCAGCATGCATGGCCCTGGCTGGGAGATGGAGAAATCCAGTGCTTTCAGCGCATCGACCGTATCGGGGACGACAACGCCCTCCCGAATCAGGCCGCTTGTGCAGGTCCAGACGAAGGGGGCTCCCATCCCCCGCAACCGGGCAGCGGTCTGGGCCAGCAGCCGCTCGCTGCGCTGCTCGTTGGCGGTTACCACATACAGAAAAACAGTGCCGGTGCTGATCAGGCGAATGAGCTGCTGTTGTGTCAGATTTTCCATGAATCCCTCTACTCCTCAGCCAGAGCCGGCAAATCTCGTCCAGTTCCCCGCCCCGCGCATCCCGGAACGCCCTCACGTGAACCAAAGGTTTTTGATAGCCGGACAATGGGATCAAAAGAGGGAAGATGCAAGGAAAAACAGGGCATCAGCGAAAACAGGGCAAAGAGCCTGGACACTACACCAGCCCGAAACGCCGTTGAACCTCTTGGGGTGCTTCCTCGAAGCGGAGGAACTCCATGGTGTAGCTCCCCCGCCCCCGGGTGGCGCTGCGCAGTTCGGTCATGAAGCCGAACATCCCGGCCAGGGGCGCCGTTGCCCGGATCAGTTCGCTTTCGCCGCTGGTGCTGCCCCCCTCCACACGGCCCCGATTCTGCTGGAGGGTACCCAGAACCTTGCCCAGGTACTCGGTCGGCACGCTCAACTCCAGCGCCATGATCGGCTCCAGCAGATACGGCCCCGCCTCCCGGGCCGCCATCAGCACCCCGCGCTGGGCCGCCGCCCTGAGACCGGTCTCGGTGGTCACCCCCGGTTCGAAGGGGATCTCCAGCACCTCCACCCGCAGGTCGGTAAGGCGATAACCGCTGCAACAACCGGTCATGCACCCCTGGCGCAGATTCTCCTCGATGACCGCCAAGAGCGACGGGGCCAGGTGGGGGGTGGCAGGTGGTAGGACGATGCTGACGCCGCTTCCCCGGGCAAGGGGCGTCAGTCGCAGCAGCAGTTCCCCCACTTCGGCCCTTCCCTCCCGCTCGAAGCGGAACAGCTCCCTGCGCTGGACCTCGCGGCGCAATGCCTCGCGGTACACCACCCGCGGGCGACCGCTCTTGACCCTGACCCCCTGCTCGCGTTCCAGGCGGTCGATGATCACCTCCAGATGCAGCTCACCCATGCCGGTCAGAATGGTCTGGCCAGTCTCCTCGTCTTCGTGGACTTTGAAGGTGGGATCCTCCCAGCGCAGCCTGGTCAGGGCAAGGGGGAACTTCTCCCGATCATCGTTCCCCACCGGCTCCACCGCCACCGACACCACCGGCTCCGGCACCGTGAGCCCCTCCAGCACCAGGGGGTGGCCCGCATCGCAGAGGGTATCGCCGGTAAAGGTTTCCCGGAAGCCGAGCACGGCCACGATGTCGCCGGCAGCCGCCTCGGCAAGGTCCTCGCGCCGATGGGAGTGCATGCGAAACAGACGCCCCACCCGTTCGCTGACGCCGCGGCTGGCGTTCAGAAGAGTCGCCCCGAAACGGATCGTGCCGGAATAGATGCGCAGATAGGTGAGCATGCGCCCCTCGTCGCACATTACCTTGAAGGCAAGCGCCCGCAGGGGAGCGGCCGGGTCGCAGCCCACGGTTTCATGGCACTCGTCACGGGGGTCGCGCCCCACCAGTGCCGGAACCTCCTGGGGCGAGGGGAGGTACAGGCCGACGGCATCCAAGAGCGGCTGAATCCCCTTGTTGCGCAGCGCCGAGCCCAGCAGGACCGGAAAGAGGCGGCAGGCCAGGGTTGCGCTGCGCAGGGCCAGCCGCAGACGCTCCGTCGAAACCCGCTTCCCCTCCAGGAAATCGGCCAGGATCGAGTCGTCGAAATCGGCCAGCGCCTCGGTCAGCCGCAGGCGCTCCTCCCCCACCCGCTCCACGCACTCCAGCGGCAGCGGCCGGCGCAGCATGGTCTTTCCCAGGTCTCCCCTGTCGAACAGGAGCGCCTCTTCAGTCAGCAGGTCGATCACGCCGCTGAAATCAGCTTCATCCCCCAAAGGGAGTTGCAGCAGGATCGGCCGCGCCCCCAGGCGCTCCTCCATCTGGCTCAGGGTCCGTGCATGGTCGGCGCCGACCCGGTCCATCTTGTTGATGAAGCAGACGCGCGGCACGGTGTAGCGGTCGGCCTGGCGCCAGACCGACTCGCTCTGGGGCTGGACCCCCTCCACGGCGCTGAAGATGGCCACCGCCCCGTCCAGGACGCGCATACTGCGCTCCACCTCGATGGTAAAATCGATGTGGCCGGGGGTGTCGATCAGGTTGATGCGCAGATCTCCCCAGCGGCAACTGGTGGCTGTGGCGGTAATGGTGATGCCCCGCTCCTGCTCCTGGGGCATCCAGTCCATGACCGCCTGGCCGTCATGCACCTCGCCCATCTTGTGGGTCTCGCCGCTGTAGAAGAGGATTCGTTCCGATACGGTGGTCTTGCCGGCATCAATGTGGGAGATGATGCCGATATTGCGGATGGATTCGTGGGACAAAATAACCGTTCTCCTGGGCCTGGTCTGGCTGTTCATGCGTTAAAAGCTCAACAAGTATAGCGCGGAACGGCAGCAACGCAACGGCAGGAGCGTTTGACATTCCATTCTGGGAAGATACCCTTTTCCAAGTATCCCAATCGAGTTCACAGCACATCATATCCCGAAAAGGGACGACCACATGCCTGTCAATTATTTCGACAAAAAGCAGAATGTACTTTTCGTCTCACACCACACATTCAGCACATAAACACCTAAAATTAAATGATTATTTTATTCAACACCCGTTTTTTCCATGCTGTTGCATCCCTTTACACTATGCGGGTGAGGCGCAGAGCAGAAACAATAAACACATAAATATCAACATATTAAATCAAGGCATGTTTTTTGAATAATACATTTAAATTATTTATAGCAGATTCTACGCACTTGATGCCTTCGCGAGAAACCAACCGAGGTGAAGAAGGGGGAATGTAAAGCCGGTATGCGCGTGAGCATGCAAGGAACTGTACTGGTCTTTTTCTGTTCCTGTTGGCCCACACATCATGCGGAATAAATCCACTATGCCTTAGGGATGAAATGAGAAGCACACGACACCGCTTTTGAACCATCAGTTTGAACGGGGGGTGAGCTTTGTTATTGTTCCAACCAGACACCGTATCCTCACCATCAAAAAGAAAACAGGGTATCCCGGTGCGCAAACTACTGTGCGTGTCGCCTGACGGAGCACGTCAGGCCTCCGCCCAACCCCTTGCCGAAGAAGGCTGGGACATACTGACGGCACCTGACCTGAAGCTGGCCAGGGAGTTGACCAGGCAGCATAAAGACTGTCATGTGGGACTGCTCTTTCTGAAAAGTGGTACGGATGCCTACCTGAACCAAATTGAAGAAGTCCTGATGGTGAACAACCAGATTGAATGGATTTCCGTCTTGCCCCCCGAATGCATGCAATCACGCGACCTCTGCGCATTCGTTATCAAGAACTCCTACGACTATCACACCCTTCCACTGGATATCCCCCGTTTACATTTTATTCTCGGGCATGCATACGGCAAGGCTCTGCTGAAATGCAAAGTTGCCGGCAGGGAACAGGTTATCGGCCAGAACCAGATGGTCGGAACAAGCGCGCCAATGCGTGATCTGTATGCAAGAATCATCAAAATACAAAAAGTCGAGTCGCCCGTCCTTATCCACGGGGAGAGCGGTACGGGCAAGGAACTTGCGGCGCGTGCGATTCACCAGAATTCATCGCGTTGCCAGGCGCCTTTTGTCGCGGTGAATTGCGGGGCCTTGCCGACACACCTCATCCAAAGCGAATTATTCGGACACGAGAAAGGGGCTTTTACCGGAGCAACCCAGAGAAAGATCGGCCGCATCGAATCGGCGGCGGGTGGAACCATCTTTCTGGACGAGATAGGAGATCTTTCACAGGAACTCCAGGTAAACCTTTTGCGGTTCTTACAGGAAAAGACCATCGAGCGCGTCGGCTCAAACCAGACCATTGAAGTTGACGTGCGCGTTATAGCCGCTACCCATGTGAACCTGGAAAAAGCCGTGGAACAGGGTGTTTTTCGCGAGGACCTCTATTACCGGCTGAATGTCCTGCGTCTGGATATTCCACCATTGCGCGAACGAGTCGGGGACATAGAAATCCTGGCGCTCACTTTTTTTGAAAAATTCTCCGAAGAAAAGACCCCCGTGGTCAAGGGATTCAGCCAGCAGACCTTGAATATCATGGCTGAATATGACTGGCCGGGGAATGTTAGAGAAATGATAAATCGAATACGAAGGGCGATGGTGATGAGCGAGAACCGGCTGATCACACCCGTTGACATGGGGCTGGACAATCTGGTGGTCTCAAACAAATCGCTATCACTGGATGATGCGCGAGTGCTGGCGGAAACCGAGATAATCCAGCATTCCCTCATGCAGAACAACAAGAATGTCTCCAAGACCGCGCGCGCTCTCGGCGTCTCGCGCGTTACGCTGTACAGGTTGATGAACAAACTGAATATCATCGTCTATGAGTCTGTCGGACTTAGC
>MTLE01002137.1_pt1 | contig 56751 bp, 47 predicted proteins | sample 1982461 | NCBI WGS metagenome assembly MTLE01 (sample SAMN05712605, study PRJNA340218) | biofilm metagenome | isolation source: sample SPL anode biofilm adapted to -200 mV | place: USA | collected 2012-02-03 | reverse complement strand
TCTGCTCCTGGCTCTGCCCGGTTGGCACCCTTTCCGAGGCCGCCTGGAAACTGGGAGCGCGGCTCTTTGGGCGTAATTTCAGGGTCTGGGGATGGCTGGACTGGATACTCCGTGGGGTGAAGTACCTGCTCCTGCTCTTTTTCATAAAGATTATCCTGATCGACATGCCTTCCTTCGCCCTGGCCGCCTTTCTCGACGCCCCCTACTGGGCCATGAGCGACGTGAAGATGCTCCACTTCTTTACCCAGATGTCGGCTACGACGGTGACAATCATTGCCATTCTTACCGGCCTGTCGCTCCTCTACAAAAATGCGTGGTGCCGCTACCTCTGCCCCTACGGCGCGCTTCTGGGAGTGGCGAGCTTTCTGAGTCCCTTCAAGATCCGGCGCGACGTGGCCGGTTGCACCGGCTGCCGCAAATGCAGCCGAGCCTGCCCGTCGGGGCTCCCGGTTCATGCGAAAGAGACCGTCCGCTCGCCCGAGTGCACCGGTTGCCTCACCTGCGTGGCCAACTGCCCCGAACGGGAGGTGCTCCGGATGGCGCCGCCGCTCTGGCAGCGGCCGCTTCCCGCCTGGGCTTTCCCGGCACTGGTGGTGCTCCTTTTCGCCGCCGGCATCGGCGCCGGCATGGCAACCGGCAACTGGCAGAGCTCACTTACCTATGATGACTATCGCCGGCTCATCCCGATGGTGCCCTACTTGAGCCATTGAACTCCGTCTGAACCGAGAGCGTTGACCCGGGGCAAAAACACGGTACCGTTACTGCCGGTACGATAACCGAAACAGGAGGTTCTGCCATGGCAGACGATACGAACGACAAGCTGTGCCGTCTCATCGTCGAGGGAATCCCCGACGCCGTCATCTTTGCCGACCTGGAGGGCATCATCCGGTTCTGGAGCCCCGGTGCCGAGCGGATGTTCGGCTTTTCGGCCGCCGAGGCCCTGGGGCAGTCCCTGGACATCATCATCCCCGAGAACCTTCGGGCACGGCACTGGGAAGGATACCACCGGGTCATGGCGACGGGGGAGACCCATTACGGGACGAAACTTCTCTCGGCACCGGCACTGCACAGCGGCGGCGACCGCATTTCCACCGAGTTCTCCATGGCTCTCGTGCGTGATGACAGTGGTGCCATGGCGGGGAGCGGTGCCGTTATCCGCGATGTGACCGAACGCTGGCAGAAGGAGAAAGCCCTGAAGGAACGGCTGGCTGAACTTGAGCGGCGCGAGTCGGAAAGGAGCAGTTAGGTGGAGTATTTTATTGCAGGACATGCCCTCTGCTGGGGGGTAATCGCGGCGTTCGCATTGATCAATAAGCCGAAATGAGGCTGGTCGCGGCATTGCCATCGCAGGACGCGGTCATTAAATGGCTGTCTGAAACGGATACAGGGAGTTCGCACGGTTGAAACGCAGGTTAATACAATTACCCCGAAAGATGAAAGGGCGCGGGTTAAGGAGGACACCTCCACCCCTTTCCCTCAAATATGCGGTCTGGGGATTTCTGAGCGGGACTGCCGGAATCCTCGCCATTCTGGCCGTGACCCGCGTCGCGGGCCATCCTCTCCTGATCGGTTCGTTCGGCGCTTCTGCGGTACTTCTTTTCGGCGCTGCCGAGTCACCCCTGGCCCAGCCCCGCAATGTGGTGGGCGGGCACCTGATTTCCGCCGCCACAGCCGTGGCCATAGTAGCCTGTATAGGTACTGGCCCGGTGGCCATAGCCCTTGCAGTAGGGCTGGCGACCTTCCTCATGTACGTCACCCGCACCGTCCATCCACCCGGCGGCGCCACCGCCCTGATCGGAGTACAGGGGCAAGTGGGGCTCTCTTTCCTCGTGGATCCGGTCCTTGTCGGCGCATTGATTCTTCTGGGAGTGGCGCTATTCACCAATAATATCGTTCATCATCGGCATTATCCTGAGCACTGGCTATAACAGGCTGTTGAAAAACTACTGCGGGGGCCATCTACTGCGTTGCGCGGTGCTCGCCCCCTCGCCTATCCGACTGATATGTCTCGGGTGCTCCGCTCCGTGCGCCTTGTATCCGGCCCTCCTCGCTACGTTTTTTCAACAGCCTGATAGTGCCGGTGCCCCAATGGGGAGTCAAAATACTCTTTGACTACTTCCATCTCCCACCTTTACAATTAATCCATGGATATCCGGTGCCCGGCAGATGTTTCCGGCGCAATCCTTGTGGGGGGAAAGAGCCGCCGCATGGGGTGCGACAAGTCGCTTCTTCCCCTCGGCGGAAGGCCTCTCGTGGAGCGGGTCATCGATGCTTTCCGCCCCCTCTTCGCACATATCATTCTTGTGGGCGACCGGGAGGAGCGCTTCGCATCCTATGGCCTGCCGTTCTATTCCGATATCCTGCCGGGAAGCGCCTTGGGGGGGCTCCACACCGCCCTTTTGCGGGCAGGGACCACCCATGTTTTCGTCTCAGCCTGTGACGTGCCATGGCCGGATCCGAGGTTAATCGCGCACCTCTGCTCGATGAAGAATGGGTATGACGTGGTGGTGCCGCGAACGCCCCACGGTCTCGAACCGCTTTTCGCCGTTTACGGCACCGGTTGCCTTCCGGCCATGGAGCGGATGCTCCGGGATGGGTGCTTCCGTATCTACGATTTTTATCCCGAAGTGAGGACCCGCTACGTGGAGCCGGGAGAGCTGGACGGCCTTGTGGTGCCGGGAAGAACCTTCGTTAACATCAACACCCCCCAGGAGTTTGAAAAGATTCGCAACAAGGAGGAAGGGATGTCGGTCAAGGCGGTATCGTTTGTGGCAAAATCGGGGACCGGGAAGACTACACTCCTGGAAAAGGTGATTGCGGAACTGAAGGGGCGGGGATACCGTCTCGGCGTCATAAAGCACGACGCCCACCGCTTCGATATTGATCATCCGGGCAAGGACAGCCATCGTCTAACCGCTGCCGGCGCCGATACCATGCTTATCTCCTCGCCCGAAAAGCTGGCCGTCGTGAAAAAACACGATGCCTCGCCCCCCATCGACGAGCTGATAGCCACCTACTTCGGCGATGTGGACATCGTTCTTACGGAGGGGTTCAAAAAGAGCGGCCTGCCCAAGATCGAGGTCCACCGCCGGGAACGGAGCTCAACGCTCCTCTGCCGGGGCGAGGAGCGCGACCCGTCCCTGTTGGCGGTGGCAAGCGACGAGCCGCTGGAGCTGGACGTGCCGGTCCTTGACCTGAACAGCCCGGCCCAGGTGGCCGACTTCGTGGAAAAGGCATTCCTCAAGTAAGGGATTGTTACGGTACACTATGAAACTCATTGATAACTTCGGCCGCCGGATCAATTATCTCCGCCTCTCGGTCACCGACCGCTGCAACCTCCGCTGCAGCTACTGCATGCCGGCCGATGGGGTGGACAAGCTGGTCCATGGGGCTATTCTTTCCTACGAGGAGCTTTTTCGCATCGCCAGTGCCGCCGTGGCCATCGGGGTTGAAAAAATCCGGGTGACAGGGGGCGAGCCCCTGGTACGGAAGGGAATAGTTCCTTTCCTGGCCCGTCTGGCGGCAATCCCGGCACTGCGCCAGCTTGTCCTGACCACTAACGGCATGCTTCTTCCCGAGATGGCGGCCGACCTTCGCCGTGCCGGGGTCCAGCGGCTCAATATCAGCCTTGATTCCCTGAAGCAGGACACCTTCCGGACCATAACCCGAGGCGGTGACGTACAACGGGTTCTTGCCGGCATCGACGCTGCTGTTGCGGCCGGATTTCCGCCGCCGAAAATCAACATGGTGGTTATGCGCGGGGTGAACGACGGTGAGGTGGCGGATTTCGCCCGTCTCACCCTCGATCACCCCTACACGGTCCGCTACATCGAGTATATGCCGGCAACCCGCGAAGAAAACTGGCAGCGGCTCAGCATTCCTGCCGGGGAGATTCTTGACCGGCTTGCCTCTGCCTACGAACTGGAGCCGGTGGAGAAGGGGGAGATGGCCGGCCCGTCTCAGGATTTCCGGATACGGGGGGCTGCCGGGACCATAGGAGTCATTTCCGCAGTGTCGGGGCACTTTTGCGGCGAATGCAACCGTGTCCGGGTTACCTCTACCGGCATGGCCAAGAGTTGCCTTTTCTCCGACGAGACGCTCGATTTGCGGCCGTACCTGGGTACAGACGATTTGGCGCCGCTGGCGGAGGCACTGCGGCGGCTGGTGGAGTGCAAGCCCGAACGGCACGGGATAGATGGGGAGAGGGTTGAGCATTCGGCATTCTCCATGGCGAAGGTGGGCGGATAGAAATTGCAAAAATAGAGAGGTTTGTATGTCAGCAAAGGTGATAGCCGTATGTATCAGCAAGAATAAGGGTGAGCGCAAGACGCCGGTGGCAAGCGTGGAGCTGCGGGAGAACCACGGCATTGTCGGAGACGCCCATGCGGGAGAGTGGCACCGGCAGGTGAGCCTTCTGGCCAAGGAGAGCATCGACAAGATGAGGAAGCTGGGGCTCGACGTGGACAGCGGCGACTTCGCCGAAAACATAACCACCGAGGGGATCGATCTCCCCGGGCTCCCGGTTGGAGCGCGGATGACAATTGGGGAAACGCTTCTGGAGGTCACCCAGATCGGCAAAGAGTGTCACACCCGCTGCGCCATCTACCATCAGGCCGGCGATTGCGTCATGCCGAAGGAAGGGATTTTCGTCCGTGTGCTCACCGGGGGGGTGGTGCGGCCGGGGGATGCCATCGAACTTCAGTAGCTACAATGTAATTGCGCCGTTGCCATTGGACGGCTACCGGCGGTTCATTGGCGGTGCCGGAAACATCTGATTCCTGAATCAGGGAGAGAGGACAGGAATGATGGATGTACGGAACAGGGTGGTTTTCTTTGCAGTTGTTTACTTCCTACTCCTTCTTTTCCCCGGCAGCGCCCTCCACCTGCGGGAGACGACCGAAGCCCGCTATGGGGAAATCGCCCGGGAGATGGTTGTCACCGGCAACTGGATCGAACCGCACCTGAACGGCATCAAGCATTTCCACAAGCCCCCCCTGGCCATGTGGGGGATGGCCGCAGGGATGGAGCTGTTCGGCATCAACGGTTTCGGCGTCCGCTTCTTCGGTGTCGTGGCCGCGGTGGTGGCTCTGGCGGCCCTTTACGGTACGGCGCGTCTGTTTCTCGATGATGAAGATGCAGTCAACGCTTCACTCATCTGTGCCACATCGCTCCTCTTTCTCTCCTCGTCGCGGCTGGTTTCCACCGATATATACCTTGCATGTTTCACATCACTGGCCCAGCTGATGCTTTTTCGCCAGCTCCATGGGGTGCGCAGCCCGTGGAACGCTCCTCTATACGGGGTGTTTCTGGGGCTCGGATTCATGGTCAAGGGCCCCATAATCTTCTTGTTCACCCTTCTCCCGTTCCTGGTGGCAAAGACCTTTGACCGCGAACACCGCAGGGTGTTCAGCTGGCGGGAAGTAACCATAGCCGCCTCCGCTTTCATTGCGGTGGGGCTGCCATGGTACGTGATAGTCTGCATAAAAAATCCCCAGCTCCTGGATTACTTCGTCAGGGTCCAGACCGTGGACCGGGTGGCCACCAACCGTTTTCACCGAAGTAAGCCGTTCTGGTACTTTTTCTTCATCTTCGCCACTACTTTCCTTCCCTATACCCTCTTCTTCGCAAGAGGGGTGATGGGGTGGAAAGAGCTTGGTCGCCGGATTCGGATCCTCTTTGTCTATATTGCAGTCCCGCTGACGGTCTTTACCCTTGCCAAGAGCAAACTCTCGGCTTATATCCTTCCTTTTTACGGCACTGCCTCGATTTTTACGGCATATGCCATGGCGCGCTTCGATACGGCACGCCTGCGTGCCGTCACCACTTTCCTGCTCACCATGGCTGCCGTAGCGATCGGGGTGGCCGGCTTTGTCTACCAGCCGGCAGCGTCCTTCCGGTGGCAACTGGTGCTTTACAGTGTGGTGCTCCTGGGGCTCTGCGCCTTTCTATGGAAAAGTTATCGGTCTGCCAGTTTTGTGAGAAACACGGCCATTTTTGCCCTCTGTTTCTCACTTGCCGTCTACAGTGCCATTACTTACCTGGGCCCCTATCAGAAGGGATATCGGGAAATGGTTGCTGCCATCAACCGGTTCGAATCAGGGGAAAAACATGATGTTCTCATGTACAGGACGTTTCTTCCTTCCCTCTCGTTTTACCGGAACCGACTGGCGGCCATCTCCCTCGTGGGCGACCGCGACCTCAGGTTTGAAGAAAATGAAGATCTTCATAATGTCTATCTTTCGTCAGAGGCTGATGTTGAGCGGTTTCTTGCCGAAAGGGGAGAGATTTTCGTGGTCACGTCTCCCCCCCACATGGAGACGTTCAGGCGGAATCATCATTGCTTGGTCACGCCTGTCTTCGTTCAGCGGAAACATACGGCCTACTTCTGCCGCAAGGACTTCCCCCCTGGCTCGTCCCGGTGACCCGAGCAGGCTTCGGCACCATTGCCGAAAAGCACATGATTAGCTGAAGCCTTTTCCGGCCTTCGATACATTAATGCACCGTTTCTCGTGGCAGTGCTGTTTTGGTGCTCGTGTTAAAATTACTGAGGATATGGCAGGCGGAGAACTCCGAGGGTGTAGAATGTAAAAATATGCATACCGATGTGTCGGTAAATTTTACAAAAACAAAGAAGCGGTGTTAGTGTTGCCTGGGAAAGACTCTGATATTAATGGCTTATGGTGGGGTATGTTTATTGCAAACCCTTAAAAAGTTTGCATTATTTCCCGGAGGTCACCAGTGAAATACCTTTTCCCTTTAATTATTGCGAGTTGCTGTGTGCTGTTTTCACTGCCAAGAGCTGATGCAACCATGATCTCCGCCGATAAGGATGCATATGTCGTAAGCGGCAGCGCCAATGTCAATTTGAACTTCGGCAACACCACTTTGGATCTCATTAAGCGCCAGGATGGCACCCAGTGGACCCGCAAGAGCTACTTCGGCTTCGATCTCGGCGGGCTGTCAGCTGACCCGATAACGTCTTCAGCCCTTCGCTTCAATTTTGTCGACAGTGCCATGGGCGTCACGAATGCCACTACTAACTATACTTTCGAGCTTTTCGGACTTACCAATGAAGCGCTGGATGGCTGGGGGGAATCCACCATAGCCTGGGCCAATGCCCCGGCCAATCAGGCAAATAACGGTCTTGACGCGTCGATGGTGGTCTCCCTCGGGACATTTGATCTCATTGGAAAAGGTATCGGGGAATTTGTGTTCGGGAGTCAGGCCCTCACAGATTTCATGAATGATGATTCAAATGATAGCGTTACCTTCGTTTTGCGGAGAAACACGAACCAGGTGGACAACAACCAGAATTATGTTCATGCTGTGGCATCCGGTGAGAATACTGCTTTAGCGGGGCCCACGCTTGCCGTTGAGCAGGCTCCTGCCCCTGTCCCCGAACCTTCGACCTTGTTGCTTCTGGGGGCAGGTATGGTTGGGCTCGGGATCCTCAAGAGCAGAAAGAAATCCTAGTTTTTCCCGAGGGCAATAATTTGATAAGAAAGGGACCGAAAATATCTTCGGTCCCTTTCGTGTTTTTTGGTCTTTATGTGTTTATGAGTGTGGTTTTGTTATTCTTGGAAATTTCGCGCCAGGTGGAGCCGTATCAGATCCTCGAACTCCGCTTCCCGGTCTCCCTTGTAGACCATGGATGAGCCGATCTCGGCGGCAAGTATTGCGGAGAGGTATTTCCGGGGGAGCCGGGCGACTCTGCGGCGGAATTGCGGTTGCTCTGCGATGATCCGCGGCAGGTGGGCCAGGACTGCCCGGCGGTAGAGGGGGTGGCGGATAAGCTCGGGGCGGCTCTGGAAAAAGGCGAAAAGCCGGGCGTAGTTGGCATTGATCTCCATGCTGATGTAGTCGGAAATTTCGGTGCAGAGAAGCGACGGCTGCTCGCGGCGGCGCTTGAGAATAAGGCGGGCCTCGTCGCCGGCGCGCTTTTCGAGGATTTCGAGCACGTCGGCCACATAACGCCCCTTGTTTTCCAGAAATTCCCTCTCCGACAGCAGTAGATTGGCGATGATCTCGTAGGATGAGGAAATGACGCCGCACTTGTTGGCCGAGGCGTCGCGCATGACGATGACCCCCTTCTTCTGGAGCTCGATCCTTGCCGCCGGTGTGATGAAGGAGTTTGCCCCTTCCACGATGGCTCGCGCCGATGGGGTGCCGTCCGAGAGAAAGAAGCGTCCCCAGTTGTCCTTGTCGATGGTTTCGGGGCGGCCTCCCGCCGGTATGAAGAGGTCTGCCGGTACGGTGAAGACCAATTCGCCGTACTCCTTGGAGAATTCGTCCAGGGATATCCACTCTTCAACGAGTCCCGCATCGGTTTTAGTTACCCGGCGGAAAAGCTCCCGCAATCCTTCGCGGCGGCTCCCGGTCCGGAAGAGGATGAAGCCGCCGGCGTGGAGCGCCGCCGGATCGAAGGCGTCCATGTCGTGTTTCAGGAGAATGCGCTGCAGTTCCCCGTGGTCGGCGCCTGCCGGGTCGCAGAGGGCCGCCGTGCCGTCAAGGATCAGTACGATGGCGGCCTGGGGCGAGCGTTCCAGAAGCAGCCGCAGGGCGTTGCCGGCCACGTCGCCGTTGGGGCCGCCGGTGAGCTTGATGGTGAACGGGTCGCGGCGGATGTCGATACCCAACTCGGCCATGGTGATTTCGGCGAACTTCATCACGCCGGTGGAGGTGACGCCGTACTCCTTGTGGTTGATCCCGACCCGCTTGCTGGACATGATGCCGATGCCGAGCATGTAGCCGCGCTGCTTCGACATGCCGGCGATGGTTTCGATCATGGAGTCGTGCATGTTCTCGTCGGGCCCGATTTCAATGGGCTCGTCTTCACGGTAGTAGTCCACCACGGCCGGGTGCCGCGTCATGCCGTTATCGGTGGTGAAGATGTCGAGGAAAGCACCGGCTATCCCGTACTGGAGCTTGAATAGGCGCCAGGTTTCCATTTCGCGCTCATTCGGCTTAAGGTCCGAGACGTCCAGGAGTGTAACCAGTTTCGATCCCCCTTCGTAGATGTCCTTGTTCTTCAGATGCTGGGTGTGGGCCAGGACGAAATTCTCCCGCAGGAGCGTATCGGCGTTGGTGACCAGGTCGTCGGGGCTGCGGCAGATGACGGTGCGCCAGCCGCCCCGCGCTATATCCGAGAAGCCGATGTGGTAACCGAAGCCGTAGCGGCTGAAGAAGAAGGTTACCCTGAACGGTACGGCGGCAGGCAGGTCAGCCGTGAAGTCGTGGCCAAGCTCGGTCAGGTATGCCGGATCGAGCCGGAAGGCCAGGGCCTGTTTCTCAAGGACGAAGAAGTTGGTCTTCAGGGCATGGGTTATAAAGGCAAGGCAGCAGCGGAATATGGTCCGGCGCACCTCATCCAGGTAGCGGTGCCCGGTGTTGTACCCGGTTACTTCCCGCTCAGTTTCGGCGAGAGCTTTTGTGTAAGCCGCGGACCGGTCTTCGACGGCCGGATCGAAACGGGCGCGGAAAAGCTTGGTCAACTGGAGGGTGATTTCCGGGTGGGACAGAAAGGCGTTACGCACGTCGTCGAGCCCGAAACGGTCTGGTTGGTTGTGCCCCAGGTTCGAGTGGCAAAAGGCGATGAATGCGTTGGCGAGGGTAGCGTCGTCGCCGCTCATGAGCCCTGTCGTTACAAACTCCCGATAGGTCCGGGAAGTGGTTGCCAGAAGCTGTGTGGCGGAAAGTTCCCGTTCCAGGCGGCAGAACAGCTCTGAGTTGCGGGCCAGGGTTCCGCCGTTGAGGTTCCTTACGTAAAATGTACCGAGGAAGTAAGGATGAACCCCGTTGCTGATGGTGAGGCAGTAGGCGCGGTTTATGCCGACTTTGAGCCGTTGAAAAACTTCCATTGTCTGGAGGAGGAAATCTTTCTGGGGCGGGTTTCCCACGGCAAAAAATACCCGCGATTCGTTCCCTGCTTCTCCCTGTTCCATCTCTTCCACATCCAGGTAGAGGCCGCTGCGCCGGTTTCCCTCCTGTAACAGGCGAAGAGCCTGGGCTACCCGGCGAGAAGGAGAGATGCGGACATAGTTTTCATTGTTCAGCCATAGTATCTGTAAAAGCCGGCCGAAATCGGCCATGTCGAAATCGGGGTAGAATTTACGTACCGCCGTTGATACGGAACGTTTTATGGCTGAAGGGACGGTTATGTTCCGCCCGGCGATAATATCCTCATTGCATTTGCGGTCGAATTCGAAGCGCTGGATCTCCAGTTCCTGGGCAATGCCTGGGACCGGGTCATCCGAGTGGGCAATCATCGCGTAGGAAATTTCCCTCTCCGGGATACGGCGCAGGGTATCGTAGAGGGTGCCTGGCTGGTTGACCACTGCCATAATGAGGGCTTTGTCCCGGTCCGCCAGAATCATGCGCCGGTTGTGCCTCAGCATCCCCAGTTCCCTCGCCAGGATGGCCAGGGCCTCGGGTTCGTCCTTCATGGCAATGAAGAAATAGGGGTTCATCTGCTCCTGGAGCCAGCGGCGGTTTTCCGCCCGCTCCACGCCCGGTGATTTTTTCGCTGATAGTGCCGCGGCCATGATTCTGGGATCCTTTCACATGTCGTCGTTTACCCGGCAGTATACACGATTCGTCACCTTCTTGCCGTGCCGTTTGTGCTTATCCCGCATAGACTTCCCTTTCTTCTCCCCAGGAGGAGAAAATTTTTTTAGGACTGTAAAATTTATTCGTGGACATTTCGATGTGAAAGCTGGTAGTGTAACTCCTGTTCGTGGATATACCCTGACGAACTAACACACAGTAGCAGGAGAAAGAAAGAACATGGCAAACGGTACAGTAAAGTGGTTCAACGACAGCAAGGGGTTTGGTTTTCTGGAGCAGGAGAACGGTGAGGACGTATTCGTCCACTTCTCGGCCATCAATGGCGACGGTTTCAAATCCCTTACTGAAGGTGATAGGGTAACGTTCGACGTCGTTAAGGGCCCGAAAGGTCTTCAAGCGGCCAACGTAAACAGGGTTTAAGCGAATTTACAATCCTGATTCGTGAAAAAAGCCCCGGAGCAATCCGGGGCTTTTTTTGTGTCGCAATGGCCAATAGTCGTTGCCTTTTTCTGCGAGTTCAACTTCCATGAACAAATTTGTGTCCATGCTTTTGATTGTCTTTGTCCTGGCGTTGGTGATCTTCGGGACTTGGCAACTCTTTGTCGGCAACTTTGAAGCTGCTTTCTCCGCTGCGCCATTCCTGTTGATAATCTACTTCTTCCTTAGACCATGGCATAAATAAACCACCACGCTTAGGCCATTGCAAAGAGCTTTTACGGGTACACGTCTAAACGTTTGCTGGCTTTCTGAGCTGCCTCCAGGCAATGTCGGGCACGAACCCTTGACATTTGCTGCTTATTTAGATAGAAGTAGCCCATTAATTTTTATTTTAACTGTGCATCGGTTCCAGGGAAGGAACCACCTTTAACGAGACGCAGCGGCCTCTCCGGAGATTCAACCGGGGGCCGTTTTTTGCTTTTGTGGCGGGAAGAGCGTGGGGGGCCATGCGGAACCGGTTTACGCCAGGGGCTGACAATAAATTGACATGCCCTTTGTTGGGTATGGGAAGTTAAGGTGAAATAACAAGAACAAATTTCTTGTCTAAGTGTAAGCAAATGCAGACTTTTTCAGATGAATGGCCTCATGGGGCAGGGTTCAAAATTGACAATTGAATAAAACCCTCTATTATTTCGCGTAATACATTATTTGTGGAGGCTATCGTCTGACTGTCAAACAAGCGGCGAACAGTCGTTGAAGCCCGAACTTAAATCAAGGAGGTAAGTGATGAAGAAACAGGCAGCAACTCTTGCGGTCGCAGCGGTATGCATGGCGTTTTCGGCCACCGCTCACGGTGAAAGCAACATCAAGGAAGGTGCGGTATCGGTGAGCCCGTTCGGCGGGTATACATTCTTTGATGGCGACGCCGATCTGAAGAGCAAGCCCACCGGTGGTCTCCGGCTTGGCTACAACATCACCGAGCATGTGGCTGTCGAAGGCTCGGGAGCTTACACCGATACGAAGTACGATAACGGCAACGGAAGCACCAATGTTTACCGCTATGGTGCAGAGCTTCTCTATCACTTCATCCCCGAGTCGCGGCTTGTGCCGTTTGTGGCTGCCGGTCTCGGCGGGATCACCTACGAAGGCCGCGAAGGCGTGAGAGATGCTGACCGTACCGATGAAATCCTCACCGCCGGCGCCGGTCTGAAGCTTTTCCTGACGGACCGCGTTGCGTTGCGTGCCGATGGCCGCAATATTTTCTCTTTCGATGATAACTACAACCATCAGGAAGTAACCGGGGGCCTGGATTTCCAGTTCGGCGGCGGCAAGGCTGCTCCCGCACCGGTTAAAGCCGAGCCCCAGCCCGAACCCAAGAAAGTGGTTGCTGCGGCACCCCTTGACAGTGATGGCGACGGTGTAATCGATGCGAAAGATGATTGCCCCGATACCCCGAAGGGTGTGACGGTTGACCAGAAGGGCTGCCCGGTGGATACGGATGGCGACGGCGTTGCAGATTACCTTGACAAGTGCCCCGGCACCCCGGCAGGCGTGAAGGTCGATAGCGTCGGCTGTCCGCTGGATACGGATGGCGACGGCGTTGCAGATTACCTTGACAAGTGCCCCGGCACCCCGGCAGGCGTGAAGGTCGATAGCGTTGGCTGTCCGCTGGATACGGATGGCGACGGCGTATATGACTACCTTGACAAGTGCCCCGACACTCCCAAGGATGCAGCAGTTGACAAGAATGGCTGCCCCGAGAAGGTCTGCATCACCCTTAACGTGGAATTTGATTTCGACAAGGCCGACATCAAGCCTGAGTTCCATAGTGAAATCAAGCGCGTTGCCGATTTCCTGAAAGATTATCCCGATGCCACTGCCGTTATCGAAGGGCATACCGACAGCAAAGGCAAAATCAAGTACAACCAGAAACTTTCCGAGCGTCGGGCCAATGCCGTTATGAAGAACCTTGTGGACGAGTTCGGTATCGCCGCCAAGCGGCTTTCCGCTAAAGGGTACGGCGAGACCCGGCCGATCGCCGACAACGCCACTGACGAAGGTCGTCAGAAGAACCGCCGCGTTGTGGCCAACATCGATTGCGGCTTGAAGAAGCGCAAGTAGCCAATACGCACCTCAACAAAAAAAGCGCACTGCTTCGATGCAGTGCGCTTTTTTTATTACTTCCTTCTCGTTGCACGGTCGGGGAGCTAGATATCCCCCGTCAGTTCCTGGAGAACATATACCTTCGGGTTGAGCCCCTGTACGCAGGCAACGATCTCCCGCAGCATTTCCTCGTCTATTCCTTCTTCCTGGTCGATTCCCTGAAACCAGGGGTATCCTTTGGGGAGTGGGGAATAGGCTCCGTCCCGCAGGAGAGAGACGTCAACCATCTCGTTTATGCGTCCGGTTGTCTCCCACGGATCCCGATAGTTGAATTGGCGCGCTACGATGTGGAGTCCCATCCCGTTAGGGAAGAGGGCCTTGACTTCGAAGGAGAAGTCCCTCGGTGCCCCATAGCTTTCGGTGCGTCCTCCCCGCGCCATTACTTCCGCGCCTGCTCCCTCCAGGATTTCCCGCACCGATTCGGCAGTCATCGGTGTAATTTCGTCCATTGTCATACCTCCAGTCTGACCTCCACCCCCCAGGGCACAGGTTTCTCTCCTTCCTGCGTCAGCACCCAGAGGGTGGGAAATTCCATTCGTTCGGGCGCCGGGCCGACGCCGTCGGTAATGTAGATTATCGCCGCAGGGAGCGGGTGCATGGTCCGGGCATACTCGAAGACCGGCCGCAGGTCGGTGAAGCCGCCACCTGCATAAATTTCGGCTACCTGCAGAGCCCCCCTGAAACTATCGATCCGCTGGATGCGGCTGTTGGCGTAGAGAACCGTGATGCGGGCCTCATGCCCCCGGGATATCCGGACGAGTTCCCGGGCGAAGGCTTCCCGCAGCTCAATGATGTTGGTCGAGTCGCTTACGTCAATTCCCACCAGGAGGTTCAAGCGCCGTTTTTTCCGGATTCCCGGCGTCATGTGGGCAAAACGGCGATGCTCCTTCATCCAGGTTGTTTGCCGCCCGGTTCTTCCCGCTGCTGCCACGAATTGCCGCAGCACCTGGTGCCAGGGGATGGGCGACGGGGCAAGCATCCCTTCCACCACCTGCCGGATGTCGCCCGGCACTTCGCCGTCGCAGGCACGGAATGCATCGCGCACCATCCCCCGTATCACCTCTTCGGCAAGCCGCATAGGCGTAGCGTCGGATTTGTCCCACAGGGAATGGTCGTCCGCCGTCGGCGCCGGTTGCTCCGTCTCGTCGCCCGCTTCGGTTTTCCCGCCGCTGTCGCGGGAGGCTTTACCTGTGCCGTATCCCTTCAGGCTGCCCGTATCGAAAGGGTTGACAAGGAGCGCGTAGTACTCTTCGGCGGCGAGTCCTTCCTCCAGTTTGAACCCCCCCGGAAGGAGAGCATCGGCGGGAAGGTTTTCAATGGAAGGATTTATGGCCAGGTCGCACGCGATATCCCAGTCGTGGCTGTTTCTCCCCTTGCGGCGGAACATGTGGAGGTGGATCAGGTGTTTGATTCCGTGTTCCAGAAGCGCTTCCTGGGCAAGGGGTGGCTCGGATCCGAACAGGGGTGCGTTCACCGCCAGAATGGGGACTCCGTCACGGAGGGTCACGCCGAGGGGATGCCCGCCGTTTCCCTCTACCCGCCGCAGTCCCAGAAGAAAGCGGCCATAGAACGGCTTGCGTTTCAGCATCCTCACGATGGCGTTTTCGAGATCCTGCTTGGACATCACATTCCCTCTACGGTTGCCCAGGCAATGAAGGCATAACGAACCAGTTTTCCGCTTGCCACCAGGAGCGAGAACCTGCCAAAGCCGGTCCGCAGGATTCCCCCCATGAGGCAAAGGGGATCGCCGATGACCGGCAGCCAGGAAAAGAGTAAAGACCATGAACCGTAACGGGCGTAGAGACGTTCGGCCCGGTGTTCTGTCGCTGCGTCAATTCTCAGGACTTTCCGCACCAGAAAGGGGCCTCCCCATAACCCGACGGCGTAGGTGGTGCATGCCCCGAGAACGTTGCCGGCTGTCGCCACGCCTACTGCCAGTGCCGGGTCATGGTGTTTGAGGAGGAGCGTCACCAGGAGCCACTCCGAGCCGATGGGGACCAGGGTGGCGGCGAGAAAACTCATGCAGAAGAGGGCCGGCAGGCCGTGGGTTGCCAGTAGCTGCTCCATTCCCTAACCGTAGCGGATGGCGATGGAAAATGTCAAAGAGTTTGCAAACAACGGAATTAATGCTTGACATATTTTAATCAGTTGGGCGAGTATATGTTCCATGTTCAATTACGGCGTCTCTTCCTACTTTAACTTTTACTTTTGGTACGGCTTTTATTTTAGGCCGTCTGCCCAGGGTAGAGGTTTGCTGTAGGGGAAAGCTGAAAAAACTACACATAAACCGGAAGCCGAGGGTGGACAGAGAGACCACCCCCGGCTTTTTTAGTTTTTCAAGCATCACATGACAAGGCCGGGGGGGATCCTCCGGCCTTTCGTCGTTCCGGGACCACAGGGAGGAAGTGATGATTATCGTGATGAAAGCTGGCGCAACGAAAAAAGATCGGGACGAGGCAATCAAGAGAATCAAGGAGCTGGGATACAAGCCCCACGTGATTCATGGCACGACCCGGGCCGTCATCGGTGCCGTGGGGGACGAGCGGGGGAAACTGGTGCTTCAGAGCATTGAGTCGATGCATGGTGTGGAAAGCGTCGTGCCGATCCTCAAGCCCTACAAGCTCGCTTCCAAAGAGGTCAAGGTGGAGCCGAGCGTCATCAGGATCAGCGATACGGTGAGCATTGGCGGCAAGGAGATTATTGTCATGGCCGGCCCCTGCTCGGTTGAGGGGGAAGAGCAGATTATCGAGACGGCCAAAGCGGTGAGGGCGGCCGGTGCCCACGTGTTGCGCGGGGGGGCATTCAAGCCCCGGACGTCACCCTATTCCTTCCAGGGGCTGGAGGAGGAGGGACTGAAGCTCCTGGCCAAGGCACGGGATATTACCGGACTTCCCATCGTTACCGAGGTGGTGAATCCCGAGACGGCGGATCTCGTGGCCGAATATGCGGATATCCTCCAGATCGGTGCCCGTAACGCCCAGAACTTTGCTTTGCTGAAAAAAGTGGGGCAGTTGAAGCGGCCGGTTCTCCTCAAGCGGGGGATGTCCATGACCATTCAGGAATTCCTCATGAGCGCCGAATACGTCATGAGTGAGGGGAACCAGTCGGTCATCCTCTGCGAACGGGGAATCCGTACTTTCGAGACCGCCACCCGCAATACGCTGGACCTGTCTGCTATTCCGGTTCTCAAGGGGGTCACCCATCTTCCGGTGATCGCCGATCCTTCCCACGGAACCGGCAATTACCACTATGTTGCTCCCATGGCGCTGGCTGCCGTTGCCGCTGGGGCCGATGGGCTCATAATCGAGGTGCATCCGGACCCGGAGCGCGCTTCTTCCGATGGTCCCCAGTCCCTCAAGCCCAAGAAGTTCGATGCCCTCATGGCGAAACTGAAACTTGTGGCCGAGTCCATGGACCGCACGGTCTGAAAGGGCCGAACCCGGTGATGTTACGGTATCGCGGGGAGCGCCACGTAAAAGGTGCTCCCCGCTCCGAGGGTGCTTTCAACCCAGACCCTCCCGCCGTGGGCCGCAACAATCTCCCGCACGAGGGTGAGCCCCAGGCCCGCCCCTCCCACCTTACGCCGGTCTGTGTTGTCGACCCGGAAGAATCGTTCGAAGATCTTCTCCTGCAACTCCGGCGCGATGCCGATCCCTTCATCTCTGACCCATATGACAACCTTGTCGCCTTCCGTCTTTCCGCCGAGGGTGACGGCCCCCCCTTCCGGAGAATACTTGATGGCATTGGAGATGAGATTGGTGGCCACCTGGTAGAGCTGCTCCTCGTTGCCGCGCACCTGCGGCAGATCCGTGGGGCACTCCACCACGATGCGGTGCTTTTTTGATGCCGCAGAATAGAGAGAGGCTGCGTCGGCCAGCAGAAGCCCCAGTGACACCGGCACTATCTTGAACTTGACCATGCTTGCCTTGAGCCGCTGGAGTTGGAGAAAGTTGTTGATCAGTTCACTGAGGCGCTCGGTTTCCTTGTGGATTGTCTGCAGGCAGTTTATCTGCTGTTCGCGGTCCACGTCGTTTTCCATCAGGAATTCGGCAAATCCCATCATGGCGGTGAGGGGCGTGTGCATTTCGTGGCTCACGGCTGATATCATCTCGTCCTTCATCCGCTCCATCTCTTTGCGCTCGGTGATGTCGATGGCGATCTCCATCCGGACGAGGCGGCCGTCGGTCCAGCGGATAGCCTTGTCTATGCACTGGTACCACTGGCCGCTTGTGACGTGCTGGTACTCCCAGATATAAGGGGGGAGCGCCTTGCCGTCCTCAAGGAGTTTATCGCTGGTGCATAAGTCGCAGGGGAGCGGGTTGGCCCCCTGGATAAGCTCGTCGTAGCGGCGTCCCTCCCAGTCTTCGCCGAAAAGCTGGGTGCCGTATTTGTTAAGGTAGAGAAGCTGGCAGGTGTCGATATCCATGACGTAGACCAGGGCGTTGAGGGAGTCGAATATGGTGCTGATCTGGTTGAATTGAGTCCGGATTGTCTCTTCCGCCTGACGCCGGCGGCGGCGTTCGCCTGCTTCCCGCACCTCACGCTCAATGGCGGGCACTAGCCGCGAGAGGTTCCCCTTCATGAGGTAGTCGTGGGCGCCGGCTTTCATGGCGGCTACCGCCAGGTCTTCGCCGATCTTGCCGGAAACGATGATGAAAGGGATGTCGAGTTCCCGTTCCTTCACGATTTCCAGGGCGGCCATGGCTCCAAACCGGGGCATGTTGTAGTCGGCGATGATCACATCCCATTCACGGGAGTCGAGAAGGGCGCGCATTTCTTCGGCTGTTTCGGTTCGCTCGTAGATGGGGTCGACTCCGCTGCGGCGCACTTCCCGCAGCAGAAGGATCAGGTCGTCCTCGGAGTCTTCAAGGATAAGCATCCGTAGCTGATGGTTCATTGGGGTTCCTGTTCCCGGCGGGATGCCCGGGCGGGGAAGATGTCGGCGCATGCTGGTGTCGCGTGTCTGATGCGTAGTTGCGGGCAACTGTCTGAAAGTGAATTTTAACCTGCCCAATGACCGCGGTCAATGGGGGAGGCAGACTTCTAGTTTTGCCCCTTTAACCTTGACTTTTCAACGGTATGCCGATAACGTAAAGTGTTTTTCCGGCCCGTGCGGCGTGCTGTTTTTTCGGCCGATACCCTTTTGTGGAGGACATCCATGGATTATAAGAATACCCTCAATTTACCGGTTACCGATTTCCCCATGAAGGGGAATCTCCCCCAGCGGGAGCCGGATATGCTCGCAGGCTGGCAGAAAAACGACCTCTATGGGAAACTTGCCGCCGCCGGGCAGGGGAAACCCCGCTATGTTCTCCACGACGGCCCTCCCTACGCCAACGGCCATATCCATATCGGCCATGCCCTCAACAAGATTCTCAAGGACATCATCCTTAAAAGCAAGCGGATGCAGGGCTTCGATGCCCCTTACGTGCCGGGATGGGACTGTCACGGACTTCCAATCGAACTCCAGGTGGAGAAGAATCTCGGCTCGAAGAAGCATGAAACCACGAAGCTTCAGATGCGAAAACAGTGCCGGGAATACGCGGAGAAGTTCGTAAAAATTCAGCGGGACGAATTTGAGCGGCTCGGCGTCATCGGCGACTGGGACCGCCCCTATCTTACCCTGACCCATGATTACGAGGGGATAACGGCGCGGGAGCTGGCCCGCTTCGCCGAAAACGGTGGTCTTTACAAGGGGAAAAAGCCGGTCCATTGGTGTTCTTCCTGCGTCACCGCCCTGGCCGAGGCCGAGGTGGAGTACGCCGACAAAACGTCCCCCTCCATCTACGTTAAATTCCTCCTTCAGGACGATATCAGTGCCGCAGTCCCGGCCCTGGCCGGGAAGAAGGTGTCGCTGGTCATCTGGACCACCACTCCCTGGACCATCCCCGCCAACCTGGCCGTCGCCCTCCATCCGGAGCTTGACTATGTGGCCCTCGAAACCGGCGATGAAGTACTCGTGGTGGCTGACGGGCTCAAGGATGCCTTCTTGGCCGCCACTGGCCTGCAGGGGAGCGCAATTGCCACCTTCCGGGCGGATATCCTCTACAAAAAGCGGTGCAAGCATCCCTTTTACGATCGCGATTCCATAATCCTCCTAGGCGAGCACGTGACCCTGGACGCTGGTACCGGATGCGTCCACACCGCTCCCGGCCATGGCCAGGAGGACTATGAGCTGGGGCTGGCAGAAGGGCTCGACATCTACAACCCGGTGGACAACCGCGGCCGCTACATCCAGAGCCTGGAGTTTTTCGGCGGGATGTTCGTGTTCGATGCCAACACCGCCGTCGTGGAGAAACTTCAGGAAGTGGGCGCGCTGCTCGGACTGGGAACGGTGGAACACTCCTATCCCCATTGCTGGCGCTGCAAAAAGCCGATCATCTTCCGGGCCACGGAGCAGTGGTTCATCTCCATGGAGAAAAACGGCCTGCGGAAGAAGGCCATGGAGGAAATCGACCGGGTTTCCTGGGTGCCGAAATGGGGGCGCGAGCGGATCCACGGCATGATCGAGAACCGCCCTGATTGGTGCATCTCCCGTCAGCGCTCCTGGGGCGTGCCGATTACGGCCTTCTACTGCACCGAGTGCGGCGAGATACTGGCCGATGGCAAGACCATGCACCACGTGGCGGATCTCTTCATGGAAGCGGGATCCGACATCTGGTACGAGAAAGAGGCTGCCGAGCTTCTGCCGCCGGGGACTGTCTGTCCGAAGTGCGGCAAGCAGGCCTTCGAGAAGGAGATGGACATCCTCGACGTCTGGTTCGATTCGGGGGTATCCCACGCCGCGGTCCTCGAGAACCGCCCCGAGCTGGGGTCTCCGGCCAATATGTACCTGGAGGGGAGCGACCAGCATCGCGGCTGGTTCCATTCTTCATTGCTGGCCTCCGTCGGCACCCGCGGCACCGCTCCCTACACCGAAGTGCTCACCCACGGTTTCGTGGTGGACGGCTCCGGCCGGAAGATGAGCAAGTCGGTGGGAAACGTGGTGGCCCCCGAGGAGGTAATCAAGAAGTACGGCGCCGAGATCCTCCGCCTCTGGGTTGCGGCCCAGGACTACCGGGACGATGTCCGCATCTCCCAGGAGATCCTGACCCGCCTGGCCGAGGCATACCGCCGGATCCGCAACACCTGCCGCTATCTGTTGGGGAACCTTTCGGACTTCGATCCGGCAACTGACATGGTGCCGTTAGGCCAAATGACGGAGCTGGACCGCTGGGCACTGCATCAGCTGGAAGAGCTGAAGGAAAAGGTGCTGGCCGCTTACAACGAGTATGAATTCCATATCCTCTACCACGCCGTGAACGGCTTCTGCACTGTGGAGATGAGCGCCTTCTACCTGGACATCATCAAGGAGCGCTACACGAGCCGCAAGGATTCCCCCGAGCGCCGCAGCGCCCAGACCGTCATGTATCTTGTGCTGGAATCCCTGGTGCGTCTCATGGCCCCGGTCCTTTCCTTCACCGCCGACGAGCTCTGGGGATATATGCCGAAACGGGCCGAGGAGAGTGTGCACCTGGCATCCTTCCCCGAATTCCATCCCGAATGGAAGGATGATGCTCTCGTTGAGCGGTGGGCAAGAATAATGGCGGTACGCTCGGACGTTTCAAAGGCGCTGGAACAGGCCCGCGTGCAGAAGACCATCGGCCACTCCCTGGATGCGGCGGTGACCCTGGCGGCGGAGCCCGAACTGCTGGCGTTCCTGAAAGAGTACGCTGGGGAACTTGCTACGGTCTTCATTGTGTCCAAGGTTGAGCTGGCGGAGGGGATTGCCGGCGATTGCTATGAGGCCGAAGGGGTGAAAGGGCTGAAGATAGCCGTGAGTGCCGCGCCGGGCGAGAAGTGCGAGCGCTGCTGGCATTATGATGAACAGATTGGCGGGGATTCCGAGCATCCGACACTCTGCCCGAAATGCGTGGCGGCGGTTAAATAGGAAAATGAAGCCGAATTATCGCATATTTGCAGCCGTAACGGCCGCTTCCCTCGTGATCGACCAGGCGACCAAACTCCTGGTGGACCGGACCATGGCGCTTTATCAGTCGATCCCCGTGATCGACGGATTCTTCAGCATCACTTATATGCGGAACAGGGGGGCGGCGTTCAGCTTCCTGGCGGATTTTGATTACCGCCGCCCCTTTTTCATTGCGATTACCCTAGTGGCCATCGCGGTTATTGTTGTTACGTTCCGAAAGCTTAGGGACGACCAGCGTCTTGCCGCGGTTTCCCTCTCTCTGATATTTTCCGGTGCCGTCGGCAACCTCATCGACCGGGCGCGGCTCGGGGAGGTAATCGATTTTCTCGATGTCTACTGGAAGACCCACCACTGGCCCGCTTTCAATGTGGCCGATTCCGCCATCTGTGTCGGCGTGGCACTCCTTGCCCTCGATATGCTCCGGGAAGAGCGGCGTCAGTCCCGCACTTCCTGACTTTTGTCAGAAGCGTTGCCTCAGCGCCAGGTGAAAGGCCACGTCCGGAGCTGTTTTAACGCTCAGATCCTCGGAAATTGCCAGATCCAGCGACGTCTTCTCCGTTAAGGCAATCGTTCCGCCTCCGGTTATTGCCAGCGCATCGTTGTCAATCTCCCGCAGTGAGCTCCCCTTGTAGAGGGAAGAATTCCAGGTGGCCTGCACCGTAAGGGCCAGCCGGTCAAGGGGGCTCCACCCAAACCCGGCGTTTCCCATTGCCGCCAGAGTTCTCTGCTGTTCCCCCAACACATCCCCGTCTCCCATGATGGTGCCGCCGGCGTTGGCGAAAGCTGTCAGATGACCCCATCCGCCGAGGCTGTAATCGTCGCTTGCCGAAAGCCAGAGAGCGAAGTCAACGCTGCCGCTGCCCCGCAGGTGGCCGCTGTTGCCGGTGGGAAGCTTCAGTGCCCCCCGCAGGGCAACGCGGCGGGGATTCGCCGCCTGGTCATCGTAGAGCTGAATGCCTCCCGTGAGGCGAATGTCGCCGATGCCGCCGTTGCTGTCATCGACCCTGAAGCGGCTGGAGCCGTTTTTGTCATACCGGTAGAGGAGCTGGTCCCGGTCCACGTCATCCCTGCTGTCGTTGGAGAAGTTGAAGGTATCGTGGAATCCCTCGATGAACCCGTCGAGAAATCCTCCGGAATGGAGCACGATGGGGACCTCGATCCCGGCTTCCACTCCCGGGGCAATGCCGTAGCGCATTTCCATGGCGATACGGTAGGTCTCCCCGTCGAAGGTGATGCTTTCATTCCCTTTTGCACTGAGGGCGTAGTTGTTGGCCAGGTCTGCGGCCAGGGACGCTTCCCCTTCGTGCTGTGACAATATCCGGGCGCTGTCAGGCACCGGGAGTCCGTGGATATGGAGCAGGGGGGCCATATTTCCCGTCCTGAGAGGTGTTATTTCCATGGCATCGGCCGGCCCCCACGGGAGCAGAAGCCCCAGCCCTGCCGTGGCAGCCCATATTCCCATTACGTGCAATCTGCTCAAGCGTTTTCTCAGTTCTTTCCTCGTTGCCATGAAGAAGTCTCCCCCTGCGGCGCTGTATTTTCCCCGCTTCCGCCGTTAAAATAACTCTCTTGAACTGAACTGTGCATCTGAGCTAAGGTGTAACGTTATTACTATCATTCCGCAACAGCATACCATATTCGGAGACCCATATGACGCTCTCCAGCGGCAGACAGAATCCCGACCCCCGGAACGTAAACCGAAGAAGAAGCAGAAGTCCATGGAAAATTGTGGCCATAACGGTTGCTTCCCTCGGTTTTGCCGGCCTCCTTGCCATATCCGGCTACCTTTTCTATCTCTATGCCTCCCTCCCCCTGGTTGACCGGCTCGCCGACTACAAACCTCCCATCGTCACCCAGGTCTTCGGCGATGATGGGAGCCTGGTGGGGGAGTTTTACCTGGAGCGGCGCATCGTTGTGCCGGTGGAAAAAATTCCCCGAAAGCTGATCCAGGCCTTTGTGGCGGCGGAAGATTCCAATTTCTACCAGCACAAGGGGCTCGACTATCTTGGCATCGCTCGGGCCGCGGTGAAGAACCTCATCTCCTTGCGGAAGAAGGAGGGGGCATCCACCATTACCCAGCAGGTGGCAAAGTCGATGCTCCTCACCCCCGAGAAGAGTTTCTCCCGCAAGTTCAAGGAAGCGATTCTCGCCACCCGAATGGAGAAGATGCTCTCCAAGGATGACATCCTCTACATTTACCTGAACCAGATTTATCTCGGTGGGGGATCCTACGGGGTCCAGGTTGCCGCCGAAACCTATTTCGGAAAGAACGTGGAGCAACTGAACCTGGCCGAGATGGCTATGCTGGCGGGGCTCCCCAAGGCCCCCAATGCCTATTCCCCCATAAAGCATCTGGACAGGGCGAAAGAACGGCAGGCGTATGTTCTCGAGCGGATGGTGAGGGAAGGGTACGTGACCCAGGCCGAGGCCGACCATGCCCTGGCCACCCCAATCGTCATCAGTTCCATGAAAAAGGTGAACAGCGAGCAGTCGGCCTACTTCCTGGAGCACATCCGGATAAAACTCGAAGAGACCTACGGGATGGACCGCCTCTACAAGGAGGGGCTCAAGGTCTATACCACAATGAGTGCCGAAATGCAGAAGGGCGCCTATGACGCGGTCGTGAACGGCCTGAAGAATGTGGACAAGCGTCAGGGGTTCAGGGGCGAGGTCAAACACCTCGCGGAGACCGAGGTTGATGATTTCTGCCGCAAAATAGAAGATGGGGTAGATACCGCATCTCTCAAGCAGGGGAGCAGCTACCAGGGGGTTGTCACCGCCGTCGACCCGGCAAAAGGCGAAATTGCCATCCGGGTAGGGGACCGGACCGGCACGATCACCCGGAAGAATATGTCCTGGGCCGGCAAGGTCCAGCTTGTGAACAGTTGGAGCAAGCCGGAGGGTAAAGGCAAATCGTTGTCGCTCGGAAGCGTTGTCTTCGTTTCAGTGCTCACGCCCGACATCAACAAGCAGGGTGCTGTTCTGGCCCTGGACCAGGAACCCCAGGCACAGGCGGCGGTGGTTGCCCTCGATCCCCGTACCGGCGCCGTAAAAGCCATGGTTGGTGGTTATGATTTCCGCCGCAGTCAGTTCAACCGGGCCGTCCAGGCAAAGCGGAATCCCGGTTCCGCTTTCAAACCGATTATCTATGCAGCCGCTCTCGACAAGGGCCTAACGGCTGCAACCACTTTCGATGACTCTCCAGTTGAATACGAGAGCGGCGGTGAAAAGGCCTGGAAGCCCAAAAACTACGACAACGTCTACCGGGGCATGGTTACCATGCGCGAAGCCCTCACCAACTCCATCAACGTGGTCAGCGTCAGGATTCTGGAACAGATCGGCGTGGGCGCTGCCATCGAGTATGCCAAGAAGCTCGGCATCACATCGCCCCTGGCCGCGAACCTAACCCTTGCCCTCGGCTCATCCAGCGTCACCCCCCTTGAGCTGACCTCTGCCTACGGCGTCTTCGCCTCGGGTGGGTATCGCACAACACCATATGTCATAACTAAAGTCGAAGATTCCGACGGCAGGGTCCTGGAGGAGACAGCGCCGCCGGTTATCCCGGTATTCAGCAATCAGAGCACGGTCACTCTTACGAATGACGATTTGATTGCCGGCGCCGGAAACGTTTCGGCCGGGCCGGCAGCAGTGCCGGTCATTGCTCCGGAAACGGCTTTCATCATCACGAACCTCATGGAGAGCGTCGTCACGAGCGGCACCGGCCGCAGAGCCCGCGCGCTGGGGCGTCCGGTGGCCGGGAAAACCGGCACGACAAACGACATGAAGGACGCATGGTTTGTGGGCTACGTACCACAACTGGTTGCCGGGGTATGGGTCGGCTATGACCAGGAGAAGTCCCTCGGTGCCGGGGGGTCTGGCGGGCAGGCTGCGGCGCCCATCTGGACCGAGTTCATGCAGCGGGCCGTGGCGGGAGTGCCGGCAAAGAGCTTCCCCCAGCCCGCTGACATCACTTTTGCCACGATAAATCCCCGTACCGGACTTTTGGCCAAGGAGGGGAGCCCCGGAGCGATTCAGGAGTGCTTCACGGCCGGCACTGAGCCGACTCTCTACGATGGGGAGCTGGAAATACCCGCTCCTGATGAAAACAACAATGATTCAGAAGGGTTACCGGATTGGGTGCGGGCCGGGCGGCTGCCGGAGCGGTCAGATAACCGCTAAGCCCTTCAGGGACAACGGTTTACGGCCAATAAAAAAAATATTTTATTCCAAATAATACCTTGCAAAGTGGAAATTTCTGATTATAGTATTCGCCAGAATTACCTTAACAAGGAGGGTTTATTATGACTAAAGCTGAACTCGTGGATGCCGTAGCGAAGTCTGCCAATCTCACAAAGGCTGCCGCCGACAAGGCTGTAGGGGCTGTTATCTGCGCTGTAAGCGATGCCCTCAAAAAGGGTGACAAAGTGACATTGGTTGGATTCGGGAGCTTCGAGGTGTCTACCCGCAAGGCCCGCACCGGCCGCAATCCGCAAACTGGCAAAGAAATCAAGATTGCCGCCGCCAAGGTTCCCAAGTTCCGTCCCGGCAAGGCTCTCAAGGATGCCGTTGCTGCAAAGAAAAAATAATTTTCGGGCGCTTTCCCAGGGGGACGGCGTAGCTTGTTGACCGAAAATGCTATAAAAAGCCTCGCCTGAGCGGGGCTTTTTTATTTACTGCTCTCAAGTTTCTTCGCTTTGTCCGGTGGTTCAGTCACAACTGGCCTCTCGTCAAAGGTTGTCTGCCCGGTTATAGTTTCCTTTCAGGGGGAAGCCACCACCATGACCCAAAAAAGTGAGTCGGCACAGACGCCTAGACCAGCTCCGGCAAGGCCCCTCGCACGCATTCTGGTGGCTGCGGCACTCCTGATCCTCGCAGTTCCGGTTCTTATCAAGGCCTATTTCGTTTCGCCCCTGGCCCCTCGCCATTTGTCCCGCATTCTGACAGGCTATCTCCATGCCCCCGTTTCCGTTGCCGGACTGCAAATTCGCGGTGGAACGGTCATTGTCCGTGGTTTGTCGATTGCCAATCAGCCCGGATTTTCCTCCTCACCCCTTGCAGCGGTTGACGCCCTTGCTGTTACTCCCCGCTGGTCTGAGCTGCTGAGAGGCGTTCGCAGCTTCAGGCGCATCGAGCTGCAGGGAGCGCGGATCACCCTCGAGAGAAATGCCGCCGGGACCTGGAACGTGGCGGAACTCCAGCGGCGGTTTACGAAGAAAGGTGCGCCTGCCCCGCCGACGAGAATTGGCGAGTTAGCAATCAGTCGCGGTGTGGTGACTATTGACGGGAGGCGGATCACCGGTATTGATCTGCGGCTAAAGGAACTTTCCACGGGAGGGACGAGCGATTCACCCCTGGGACTCACATTTGCTGACGGCGCTGGAAACCGCTACCGGGTCGAAGGAAAAGTCCGCCCAGGACCAAAAGCTTCCTTCGATCTAGTGCTGACCGCCCCTTCCCTGACCTTGGCGCCGTTGGACACGATGTTCCGGCACCGGGGGATTTCGTTGGGGAAGGGGAGTGCTGGGCTGCGGATAGAGGCCGCGCTTGCCGGGGAGAGATTGCGGGCCGGCGGGAGCGTGGCTTTTCGCAACGTCGCGGTGAAGCGCGGGAAGGCGACGATCCCCCTTGCCGGTCGCGTGACTTTTGGCGGAGTGTATGATCTCCGGCGGGACGAGGTGCAAGTGCCGAATCTCACCGTTGAGCTTGCCGATATTGCCACCGGCCGGTGTGCCGCCACGGTCAGCAGGGTACGGACTGCGCGGGCATTTGTTGCCGATATCAGCGTTGACGATGTGGACCTGCAGCGTCTGTCGAGGATTGTGTCGTCTGTGACGGCTCGTCCCGTGTCCCTCTCCGGACGTGTCGGCAGCCGTGGAATGCGCATCACCGGCGACGGCAGCCGGGGGGTGACCGGCATCGAGGGGGATGTTTCCGCCAATGGCGTATCAATCGTCTATGGCGGCCGTGGGATCATCAGAGGGGTTGATGGTACGGTCGCCGTTGCTTCCGATGGCGGCGGATTCCACGCCGGCGGGAAGCTCGTCTCGACCGGAAATTCGGATGCAACCTTCATCGAGAGGCTCGATCTCCCCTTCAATATTTACCTCTCAAACCGCTTCATACCCCGGGAAGTGGAGGTGCCGGCTTTAACCGCCCGCGTCATGGGGATGCCGGTAACAGGGCGCATCAGTTTCAAGCCGAACGCGGCACGCCCCCTCGTGGCGTCCCTCAGGGTTCCCGCGGTTCCCTTCAAAGCGCTTGCGCCTTTTCTGGACAGCTACCGCGTCAGGCCGGCCGGCGGCACCGTGTCGCTCTCGCTCAACCTTCAGGGAAAGGGACCACAGTCCTTTGACGGCGAAGCCGTACTCAGTGGGAACTCTCTTGCTGCTGATGTGAAGGGGAGTCCGGCCGCCCTCGGAGAAGGGGTGGTTCGCTCCCGTTTTGCACGAAAGAGTGAGGGACTTACCGCTGCGGGGTCCGTTCGCTTAGATAATGCTGGATTTGACGGGAAAAAGGGAGCGCTGAGCACCTCCTTCGGTTTCTCGGACCGGGCCCTCACCCTTGATGGCCTTCGCGGGAGCCTGGCAGCTACGGTTGCTTCCGCCGATCATGTCATCCTTCGATTCCCTGGCGGGTTGCCGACGGCGTCAAAGGGGGCCGTGCCCCTCTCCCTGGAACTGTCCGGGGGGGCGGCGCGCCATGGGAAGACCGTTGCCTCTAAGCTTTCCGCTTCACTTCGGGGCGATATCCGCGGTGATGCCCGGGGACGCTGGTTTGAGGGGGGAGGGACCGTTAGCGCCGCGGGACTTTCCCTTGGCGGTATTTCCGCCGCCGGTCCGTCGATCGACTTGACCCTTACGCGGTTTGAAGGTAAGGCGATCATGGACGCGAAGCTCTTCGACGGGTCATTTAAGGGGGGCATCACGTTCAACCCAGCGGCCCCAACTGCGGACGCGGTTTTTTCCCTGAAACTTTCCGAGGGGAAGTTGGCGGCGGTGTCGGGGGTATTTCCTGGAAAGCCGCCGGTTACCCCGGCGGAAGGGGTGTTTTCGGGCACCGCGTCCGGTTCTTTCTCCCGCAAAAACGGGGTCCAGGCAGACGTTGGCCTGCGTGCCGACGGCGTCGCCCTGGCGGGACAGGGGGGGAAACGTCTGCTCACCGGCGGGGGGGCACGGATAAGCGGCCGCGTTACGGGGGACCGGATTATGCTGCACGAGGGGATAGCCACCCTTGGTGACGCGGCCGCACTCCGGTTCAAGGGTGCGCTGGAGCAGGCGTATTCGCCCCAGCGGAGCGGGGAGTTTACGTTCTCTCTTCCCGCCACTCCCCTAGACCGTCTTATTGATCCCGTGGCGAACGCTCTCCCCCGGTTCATACAGGAGGCTGTCGTAACTGGCAACGTGGCCGTTGAGGGAACCGCCGTTCTGCAGGGTAGTGATGGTGGAATCGACGGTACCCTCACCCTTGATGGGGTAAGCCTGGACGTGCCGTCCCAGAAGCTCCTGGTGGCGGCAGTGAACGGTACAGTCCCCCTCTCACTCAATACGCTGGCCGGTGCGGTTCCGAGCCCGCGGGGAGAGCAGCGTTTCACGAAAAGGAATTTCCCCCGGCTCCTGGAGCGCCTGCGGCAGTCACCAGCGGGCGACCGGATACTGACCATCGGCAAGGCGAGGCTCGGTCCTTTGGAGTTGGGAGAGACAACGGCTTTCCTTCGGGGGGACAACGGAATCATGCAGCTGACAGCTCTCAGGTCGGGCCTTTCGGGGGGAGAGGTGCTCGGGAGGGGATTTCTCGCCGTGAACGGAGGGCTTGCCTATGGCGGCGATATCCTTGTGTACGACCTGAGCCTGCGGCGCTTCTGCGACATGATTCCGCAGATCAAGGGGTATGTCTCCGGCCGCTTGGACGGGGTAGCCAGCCTCTACGGCTCGGGCAAGGGGCTGGCGGGGCTTGACGGTCTGACGGAGCTTTGGGTGAGGGATACCAAGGGAGAAAAGATGCTCCTTTCCAAGGAATTCCTCCAGAAGATTGCCGGCAAGAAGCTGCGGGGCTTCTTTTTCCGGGATGACCGCCCCTTTGACCGCGGCGAGGTGAGCGCCTATCTCGAAAACGGCTATCTCACCTTCACCACCCTTGATATATCCCACACCAATATACTGGGCATCCGGGATCTGAGCGTTTCAGTGGCGCCGGTCCAGAACCGGATAGCCCTGGACCACCTGTTCAGTGCCTTGAAGGAGGCTGCAACCCGGGGCAAGGCGGTGTCGCGGGGGGAAGAGGCCCCGGCGGAGGAAGCTCCAGTTCAGACCGATTTCCAGTGGCGTGATTGAGCGCTCAGGGCTTTAATACCCGGCACGATGTGGTATAGTGCCGGTAGAACTTTGCGAACCGAGGAGGAACCCATGAAACGTACGATCATGAAAGCATTGTCCGTGGGATTGTGCGGTATGCTTGCCGCCTGTGCCATCATTACCGTTAATGTCTATTTCCCGGAGAAAGCAGTGAAAGAGGCCTACAAGTCCCTTGACGAAATGCTTCTGAAGCAGGGAGAGGAGGCGCCGGCCCAGGATAAAGCGGTTCCGGCTCCGGGGCCCCAGAGCAGACTCCTCAAGGGGTTCCAGTCCTTCTCCCTGGTCGGCGAGGCCTTTGCGGCCGAGAGCTATGCGGATCAGTTGGCCGTGGAAATTTCCAGCATGCCCGACGTGCTTAATGCATACGACGAAATGAAGGCCAGGCTTCCGCAGCTTGATGCATTACGGGACCGGGGCGTCGTAGGGGAGACAAATCAGGGGCTGGTCACGATTCGTGACAAGGAGAAGGCCGGCGGGCAGGACGAGGTTCTGGTCAAGGCGGAGAATGGCAACCGGAAGCTGGTCATAACCGCCATGGCAAAGGCGATCCTGAAGCTCAACAAGCAGCCAGAGTCCAAGGAGGCCTTTGCCCAAGTGCTTCCCAAGGCGGCTGCCACCTACGCCGATGCCAAGCGGGAGGCCGCGAAGCCCGGGTGGTGGATGCAGTTGGCCAACGGAAGGTGGGTCCAGAAGTAGAAACGCGGCTTTTGCGCAATATCTGGTAAGTCTTCGGGTTCGTTTGTGCGGCGCAGCACTGCTGCGCCTCCGCGCAGATGCCAGTCTACCTTGACCTCGTGAAAAATCGCGCGTTTCCGTCAGATGATGACCGCGTGGAGGTCCCGCTGGTGGTAGCGCCACCAGAAGGCGATGGCCCGGGCATACCAGTCGATGACGAACACGCCCCATACGGCATAGAGGGAGAGGTGGAGCCAGTCTGCCGCCACCCAGGAGAGGAAGACCCGCACTCCCCACATGATGCCTAGGGTGGCGAGGAATACGTAGAAGGTGTCGCCGGTCCCCCTCAGGCTCCCGGCATAGACGAAGGAGATGGCAAGGGGGATCTGGGCAAAGGCCACGAGCCGCAGGAAGACGATCCCCTTTTCAATGACCTCCGCGTCATGGGTGAAAAGCCCTATTAGCGGCCCCGGCAATGCCAGAAATATGAACGCCATGGTCCCCATGACGAGAACCGCCAGGCGCAGCGCCTCCCGATGGCTGATGCGCGCCCGGCGGTATTTTTTTGCCCCGAGGGACTGCCCCATGAGCGTGGCGGCGGCGATCCCCATCCCGGCGCCGGGCATGAACGAGAGAGATTCAATGGATAGCCCGATCTGGTGCGCAGCGTAGGCTGCGGTGCCATAGCTGATGATGAACTTTGAGTAGAAAAGCTGGCCGCTCTGCTGGGCAATCCGCTCCAGGGCCACGGGCCAGCCCACCCGCCAGATGCGGCTGAATAGTCCGGTATCGGGACGCCCTATCCGGATGTAGCGCAGCCTGAGAGCCTGGATCAGCAGATAGAGGAAACCGACTGCTTCGGAAACGTTGATGGCGATGGCCGCGCCGGTCACCCCAAGGGGTGGGAGCCCCAGTTTCCCGTAGATAAGGGGCCAGGCAATGAGCACGTGAAGGACGTTTACGAGGATGATGGCCGTCATAGGGGTCCGGGTGTCGCCGATGCCGTGCATGATGGCCGACAGGATGTTCAGGCCGGTGGTGAACGCCAGGTAAAGAAAGACGAGCCTGGTATAGTGGGCGGCCAGTTGGAGCACATCGTCCCTGGCGCCGAGAAATACGGCAAGATCGTGGCTGAAAGCGCCGCCGAGGATTGATGCCGCCGCGGTCATGACTGCGCAGGCAACGCAGGCGGCAAAGGCCGCCCGTCGCGCGCTCTTTCGCTGCCCGGCCCCCCACAGGTGGGCTATCACCACGGTGGTGCCGGTGGCGAGCCCCCAGAACACCGTCATGGTGACGAAAACCAGGAGCTGCCCGAGCCCTGTTGCCGCAATGGCCGCAGCCCCCAGTCCTCCCACGAGGAAGATGTCGACAATGGCCACGAGCCTCTGGAAGAGCGAGGAAAGCAAGACCGGGAGCGATAGGTTCATGACATTGCGGCGGATGGAGACCCGTTTTTTCCGCTCCCTGAATTTTCGTGCAGTAAATCCTCTTCCCGTCATCCCTTTTTCCAGAGCCTCCCAATCAGTCTCCGAGTTCCAGTTCCCCGGCCAGATTCATCACGAAATTTTTCGAAATCCAGAATCTTCTTACGGATTTTCATGGCCGGACTCCTTTTCATGAAGATCGTGATTCTGCCCGGGAACTATGATGTTCCACCCGATGATTTGCAAGCGCTTTTTGGGCATTAATCGAGTGATGTAAACGGGTGGGTCGGCGATTACACGTGTTTCCAGTATAGTTTAAAAATTAATTGCAGGCAAATAAATAGCATGCTATTTATTTCATATGAACATATTTGAACAGACTATAGATCGCGGCAACCTCATGTATCGGCTTGGACTCATGGCTCGCCACTGGCGCCAGGTTCTGGACGCTGAATTCCTGTCCGCCGGGTTGACCGATGCCATGTGGCGTCCGCTTCTCCACCTGGATTTCCTCGGGGATGGCACCAGGCAGAAGGACCTGGCGGCCTCCGTCGGAATCGAGTGCCCATCCCTGGTGCGGCTCCTCGATACCCTGGTCGCCAAGGGGCTCATCGAGCGGTCCGAGGATGCCACGGACCGCAGGGCGAAGCTGCTTCGCCTGACATCCGAGGGGCGGGAAATCGTGGTGCGGATCCGGGAAACGGTGAAGGCCCTTGAAAGCGAGATCCTTAGTCCCTTTACCGATGGCGACATCGTTCGACTCGCGGAACTCATCGGACGCCTGGAGTCCGCGGTTGACGACGCCCGGCGGAGGGGAAAACGGTGATGCCGGCAGCCATCACCCGCTTTATCGCCCGGCACCGGTCCCATCTGGTCTTCGCCGCCCGGGGCACGGCAGCAGCTCTCGCGGCGTTGGGGGCAGCCATCTTTCTGAAGCTGGAAAACCCATACTGGGCGGCAATGACGGCTCTCATCGTGATCCAGCCCACCAGGGGGCTTCTGCTCGAGAAGAGCTACTACCGCCTGGTCGGCACGGTCATCGGTGCTGCGGCAGGGCTCCTGCTCCTCCTCTCCACCAGTTCCCCCCTGGTGCTAACCATTGCCCTCTCCCTCTGGGTTGCAGCGTGCGTGGGCGTAGGCAATCTCCTGTACGGGCTTCGCTCCTATGCCTTCCTGATGGCGGCATGCACTTGCGTAGTGGTGGCCATGAGCGGCTACCAGAACCCCCCTCACCTCGTCGGCATCGCCTTCGGGAGGATAGCCTGCATCATTGTCGGCATCATCGTTTCAACGGCGGTGACCGCTCTCTTCATCCCCCGCAATTCCGGAGATGAACTGGAAGACCGCCTGCGCCGGGTTGCGGCGGACAGCGTTGCGTGGTTGGCGCTGCTGCTGCGTCAGGGGGAGGGGAGAGCCCTGGTTCGGCACGAGCATGATATCCTCGTGGAAATTGCCGAGATCGAGGGGCTGCTGGACGTGGCCGGGGCCGGGTCGCTGCGGCTGAAAAAGCGCAGGCGTCATGCGCAAAATCTTGTCGCTTCGCTCCTCTCGCTCCTGGCTGTGGGGCGGCTGGCGGGTGACGGGCTTGCCCGGCACGGTGCCGGGGATGAACGCCAAAGCTATTGGCGGGACCGCCTTGCCCGGCACCTGGAAGAGGTTGCCAGCAGGCTGGAAAACGAAATGGTGGTGAACTGCACCTCTGAAATGACGGCGGCCGCGGACGAGGCGCGGAAGCGCTTCCCCATGCTGGGGGAATCTCTGGGCGAGATAGTCGCCTCACTCCGGCCGGTTCTGGCCGGTTACGGAACTCCGGCCGAGGCAACTGAACCGCACGCCCCTGTTCAGTTCATACATCACCGGGATTGGCAGGAGGCCCGCCGGGCAGCCCTTCGCGCCTTCGGGACCATCGGGGTGGTAGGGGTTATCTGGTCGCTCACCGGCTGGACAAAGGGACCCCTGATGCTGATGGCAATATCCATAATGATCAGCATCTTTTCCACCAAGGAGCATCCCGCCAGTTTCGTGGGGCAGATTTTCTGCGGCGCGGCAATCGGTTCGGCCCTGGCAGTTCTCTGCCGGGTCGAGTTTCTTTCATGGACAACCGATCCGCTGGTCATGGCCGCCATTATCGCTCCTTTCATTTTCCTCGGCGTCCTTGCCATGTCGTACCGGCGAACGGCCATCGGCGCCACCGACGCCACACTCTTTTTCATATTTATCGCCCAGCCGGGGGTTCCCATCTCCGTCCTCCCCGCCGATCTGGCACTTGGTGCGGTGGCCATGGTGATGGGGGTAGGGAGTGCCTGGATCGCCTACCGGTACCTGATTCCCATCAATCCGGCGATTCGCCTCCGCTCTTTGCTGGCGGCCATCGTGGGTGACCTAGAACGCCTGGCCGCGGTTGATTTTCCCGTGGCGAAGGAGCGGTTGCAGGCACGGATGCACCACCGGGTGATTCGCATGGTTTCCATGGCAACGCGCTATGACACCGACCACCTGGCAGCGGTTGAAGGGGGACTTGCCGCCCTGGCCATTGGGAAATGCATCGTGAAGCTCCAGGCGTCGCAGGAAATGCCGTCGCCTGATGCCGGTGGCGTCAGCGATGCCCTGCGCAGTCTGAGCAATACCGTTCGGCGGAAGGAACCCATCGCAACGGCCCTGGCGGATGTCTCCGTTGTCTTCTTTGGGGCTCTTGGACAGGGGGCAAGTACCCATCACAATGGTCAGCGCGGAGAAGCTGATTGCCATGGGTATTGGGAAGACGGGAGCGCTCAATGCCCTGTCTGAGATTCAAGGGATTTACTATAAGCTCAATAGCTTAAGCTGGATGTCCTGATGTAAAATGCTCATATGTGGAGTGCTGCTGTGCCTTTACAAAGTGTCCGGTGCAGGGCAAGAAAGGAAACTAACGTGGATATTAAAGGGAAAATAGTATTGGTAACCGGAGCCAATGGCGGTATCGGCGGGGCACTGGTGGGAGCTTTGCTTGACAAGGGGGTGGCAAAGGTCTATGCCGCGGCCCGAAGCGCCGACGCCGTGGCGGAATTGGCGCACAGCGGTGACCAGAGGGTTGTTGCTGTCCGGTTGGATGTGACCGATTCCGCCAGTGTGGCCGGAATTGCGGAGCAGTGCAAGGACGTGGACCTGGTAATCAATAACGCCGGCGTCAATCGCTGCAAGGGATTCATGGGTCCTGACGCCCTGGAGGACGCCCGTGTGGAGATGGAGGTCAACTACTTCGGCACCCTGTCCATGTGCCGGGCCTTCGCGCCGATACTGGCCTCCCGGGGGGGCGGGGCCATCGTGAATGTCTGTTCCATCATCGGCATGGTCAATCTTCCCGTCAACGGAACCTATTGCGCATCAAAGGCTGCTGGCCATTCGCTGCTGCAGGGGCTCCGCGCCGAACTGACACCGCGGGGAATCCAGGTGATCGGCGTCTATCCCGGCCCGGTGGACACGAAGATGACCGCAGGCCAGGAGATGCCCAAAGCGACAGTGGAGCAGGTTGCCGCCGCCATTCTGGCAGGTGTGGAGAAGGGGGACGAGTACATTTTCCCCGATCCCATGTCGCAGCATGTCCACGCCATGCTGGCAAAGGACCCTCGACAGGTTGAGAAAGAGTTTGGGGCAATGGTCTGAAAGGACTCCTGGAATTAAGGCTGAACGCACGAAAGCCGCCGTTGTCTAAAACGGCGGCTTTCTGTGTTCATAGGGGCAGGCAATGTTTCTTCTTAGAACGGGATATCATCATCCGGGTTGAAGGCCGGTTCATCGTAGGCCGGGCCGCCGCCAAAGCCGGCGTCCTGGCCGCTACGGCCACCGGAGCGTCCGCCGCCCCCCTCGCCCTTGCCGCCGAGCATCTGCATCCGCTCGCCCACCACTTCGGTGGACCAGCGGTCGCGGCCGTCCTTGTCTTGCCACTTGCGGGTCTGAAGCCGTCCCTCGATGTAGACGGTCCGCCCCTTTGCCAGATATTCGCCGGCGATTTCCGCCTGGCGGCCCCAGAGAACCACGTTGTGCCACTCGGTCCTCTCTTCGAACTCGCCGTTCCTGTTCTTGAATTTCTCGCTGGTGGCGATGGAAAAGCTGGCCACTGCCGTGCCGCCCGTAGTGTAGCGGACCTCGGGGTCCTTCCCGAGATTGCCGATGAGCATTACCTTATTGAGACTCGCCATGGGAGCCCTCCTTCGGGGCGTTGATTTGTGCCGGAAACCGTTGCAGTGTATAGGAATCGGGGGGGCTCTGGCAAGCTATATTTGGTTTGACGAACCGGGGAAAAAACAGTAAGGTTAAACGGATTTACGTCCGGAGCCACTCATGCTTAACGGTTTGATTTATCTGCTTTTTTTTGTGCCGGTCACCGGCTTCTTCAGTCTGCTTGCCATGCTTGGCGGTCTCATTGATTCCCGGGGCGGTTCAGCCCACCGGTGCGCCCTTGCCTGGAGCCGTGCCGGCCTCATGATGGCTGGTGTCCGACTTCGGGTGACCGGTACGGAACAGGTGCCGGCGGGGGAGCCGGTCATCTTTATGGGGAACCACCAGGGGAACTTCGATATCCTGGTCCTCTCCCGGGTCATCCCGCGCCGTTTCTCCTGGCTGGCCAAGGAAGAGCTCTTTCGTATCCCCCTTTTCGGCACCGCAATGCTTCGGGCCGGTTACATTCCGGTGAACCGCAGCGACGGCCGCAAGGCCCTGCGAAGCCTGGATGCCGCAGCTAAGAGAATCCGGGCCGGGGCCAGTGTTATCGTCTTTCCCGAAGGGACCCGGACCGCCGATGGTTCCCTCCTCCCCTTCAAAAAAGGGGGCTTCATCCTGGCGGAGCGGGCGGGGGTGCCCATCGTCCCCTTTACCATCAATGGCAGCATGCGGGTGAACCCCCGTAATACCTTGAGCCTTGTATGGGGTGCGGAAATATCAGTCCGGTTCGGTGCGCCGATCCCCACATCCGGCAATGGGGCACTCAAGGGGCAACCCCTCATGGACAGGGTCCGGGCCGCAATCCAGGACGGACTGGAGCTTTAGGATGCAACTGCTTGCCCTGGCACTTATCGCGATAGGATTCATGGCCGTGGCCTGGGGATTGCCTGCGGCCCACCGGCTGGCAAGGCCATGGGACATCCTTGCGGCCTTTGTAGTGCTTTGCGGCCTTGTCGCCCTCCTGTTGGGTGCTCTTCTTGCCGTTGTGCCGGGCTTTTTCGGATAGGTACCAGTGAACGAACGAACCAAGAACATCATTGCCAATATAATAGTGATTACCGTTATCTCCCTTATGCTTATCGGGGGGAATACCTGGTGGCGGCAGCGTACCCAGTTTTACCGGGGTGAGGCGGCCCTTGCGGCGCAGGATTACATGGCGGCGATTGCCGGATATGAGGCTGCCATCCACATGTACACGCCGGCGAGCTCCCTCGTGGAAAGCTCGGCTCGGCGCCTCTGGGAGATGGGAGAAGGCTTCGAGCAGGCCGGCGATCTGGATCGCGCCCTCATTGCCTATCGCTCGTTGCGGAGTTCCTTTTATGCTGCCCGGTGGCTTGTGCAGCCGGGCAAAACGTGGATCGCTGAATGCGACCGCAAGATAGCAGAGATTCTTTCACGACAGGGATATTCCCCGGCCGTGCCGAAGTAAGGGACTATGGATACAGAACAGAACCACTCAGACGGCCTGCGCGTCATCCCCCTCGGGGGGGTGGGGGAGATTGGCCTCAACATGATGGTCTATGAGCATGGTGACGATATCATCGTGGTCGACTGCGGTCTCATGTTTCCCGAACCGAGCATGCTGGGCATCGATATCGTCATCCCCGACATCACCTATCTGCGGGACCGGGCCGACCGGGTCCGGGGCATCTTCCTCACCCACGGCCACGAGGACCACATCGGCGCGCTTCCCTATGTTCTCCCGGAACTCCCCGTGCCCATTTATGGCACGGCCCTCACCCTCGGCTTTGTCCGCGAGAAGCTGAAGGAATTCGACCTGGACAGCGCCGCGGACCTGAATGTGGTGAAACCGCGGGAATCGGTGACGGTTGGTCCCTTCAAGGTGGAGTTCATCCGGGTCTCCCACTCCATTGTCGATGGTTGCGCCCTGGCGATCAAGACCCCCGAGGGGGTGGTGATCCACACCGGCGACTTCAAGGTTGACCAGACCCCGGTGGATGGGGAACTGACGGACCTGGTTTCCTTCGCCCGCTATGGCGCCGGAGGGGTGCTGGCGCTCTTTTCCGATTCCACCAATGTGGAGCGCGAGGGGTACACCCTGTCGGAGCGGCTCGTGGGGGAGGCTTTCGATGAGATATTCCCCCGGTGTCCGGGGCGGGTCATCGTGGCCGCCTTCTCCAGCAACGTCCACCGGGTGCAGCAGGCGGTGGACGCCGCGGCGCGCTGCGGCCGGAAGGTCCTCCTGAACGGCCGCTCCATGGTGGCTAACGTGGCCATTGCCCGGCAGTTGGGCTACCTGCGGATTCCCGACGATATCCTCACTGATGTCCGGGAGATGCCCCATCTTCCCCCCGAGCAGGTCTGCATGATCACCACCGGCTCCCAGGGTGAGCCCATGAGCGCCCTGACCAGAATTGCCATGGACGACCACAAGCAGATAAAGCTTGAAGCGGGGGATACGGTAATCCTCTCCTCCCGGTTCATTCCGGGGAACGAGAAGACCATCTCCGACCTCATCAACCACCTCTACCGCCGGGGGGCCGAGGTCTACCACGAGAAGGTGTCCGAGGTCCACGTGTCGGGCCACGCCTCCCAGGAAGAGCTGAAGCTGATGCTGAACCTGGTGCGCCCAAAATTCTTCGTGCCGGTCCACGGCGAGTATCGGCACCTGGTGAAGCACGCGCGGCTGGCCCAACGGGTCGGGGTGCCAGAAGAGAACTGCATGGTTGTTGAGAACGGCGCGGTCATCCGCTTTGCCGGCGGAGAGGCGGAGGTGGCCGGCTCCGTCGAAAACGGCCGGGTATTCATCGATGGCAAGGGAATCGGCGATGTGGGGGAGGTGGTCCTGAAGGACCGCAAACACCTCTCAGAGGATGGGATGGTCGTGGTCATCATTGCCATCAACCAGCGTACGCAGGAGATTATCTACGGCCCCGACATCGTTTCCCGCGGGTTTGTCTTTGAGGATGAGAGCCAGGAGTATCTGGACGAGACGAAGAAAATCGTTCTGGACCTGCTGGCCGGGATGGCCCCAGAGGTCCTGAATGACTGGGGCGAAGTGAAGCAGGAAGTGCGGCGCGTTCTGAGGCGCTTTTTCAATAAGACCATCGAACGGCGGCCGGTGATTCTGCCGCTGATACTGGAGATGTAGGGGCTGAGCGTGTATTTGCCCTGATTACGGCAGGCGGGCGATCACAAGCATCGCTCATACGAAAAATCTATGACGGAAACAGACAAGCAGATCGACAAAAAAGAAAAACTGAAAAAGGAAATCCAGGGGATGGCCCTGGGTGCGCTGGGGCTTTTCATTCTCATCGCGCTGTTGTCGTTCAATGCCGGCGACCAGTCCTTCAATACCTATTCGTCAGAGGGGGAACTCCGCAACTTCGGTGGCCGTCTCGGCGCCGATCTGTCGGACCTGCTTCTCCAGGTCTTCGGACTGGCTTCCTATGGCATACCATTCGGGCTCCTCTTCCTCTCTTACAAGCTTCTGCGCTTCAAGGAACTGCGGTGGAAGTCCTACAAGGGGCTTGCATTTGCGACGCTCATTATTGCCCTTTCGGCGCTCTTTGCCTTCAACCTGGAGAAGACCGTATTCCTGGGCCAGCCGGTTCTTACCGGCGGCGCTGTCGGCTACAAGACGGCCTCCTTTCTCAAGACCTACTTCGGCACCACCGGCGCCATTCTTATTATTCTCCCGCTCCTGGCCGCTTCGGCCATGGTGCTTTCCCGGTTTTCCTTCGTTCTTTTCGCCGACTGGTGGTTTGCGAACCTGAAGGAGCGCTGGGCCCGCCGCCGGGAACGCCAGGAGCTGAATCGCCAGCTCCTGGATGCCGGTGCGAAGTCCGAGAAGAAAAAGGCACCGGAGATCAAGCCGGTCCACGTGGCGGCGCCCCCTCCTCTGCCGGTACAGAAGAAGGAAAAGAAGAAGGAGGATGCCAAGGCCGCCCCGCTCCAGGAGGCCTTCGATTTCATAAAAAGCGAGGGGGATCACCGTACGCCCCCGCTGTCGCTTCTCGACACCCCTCCGGCCACAGAGAAGCGCCTCGACCGGGATATTCTCACCATGAACGCCCGGCTCCTGGAGAAGAAATTCAAGGATTTCGGCATAGACGGCGAGGTGGTGGAAATCTGCCCCGGTCCCGTAATCACCATGTATGAGTTCGCTCCCGGCCCCGGCATCAAGGTGAGCCGGATAGCGTCCCTCTCCGATGACCTGTCCATGGCGCTTCAGTCCATGTCGATCCGGATTGTGGCCCCCATCCCCGGCAAAGGGGTGGTGGGGATCGAAATTCCGAACCGGGAACGAGAGATGGTCTTCCTTAAGGAGATCTTCAACGGCGATGACTTCCACGGCAGCAAGATGAAGCTCCCCCTGGCCCTAGGAAAGGACATCGCCGGCGCCCCCGTGGTGGCCGATCTCGCCAAGATGCCCCATTTGCTCGTGGCCGGTGCCACCGGTAGCGGCAAGTCGGTCTCCATCAACACCATGATCCTGTCGCTCCTCTACACCGCTACCCCCAAGGACGTGCGGGTGATCATGGTGGACCCGAAGATGCTGGAGCTTTCCATCTACGAGGGGATTCCGCACCTGCTTCTCCCCGTGGTCACCAACCCCAAGAAGGCATCTTTGGCGCTGAAGTGGGCCGTGGAGGAGATGGGGCGCCGCTACCGCCTTATGGCCGACAAGGGGGTGCGGAACATCAGCTCCTACAACCAGTTCCTGGAAAAAGAGGAGAAGGAAGCCGAGGACCTCAAGGTCCAGGGGACGGTGGTGCTGGACGATGTGGTGGAGGAGACTCCCGACGAAGAAGAGGCGATCCAGCAGTTTCTGGACAAGAAAGAGGAGCTGGAGCACGGACACCTGCCGTTCATCGTCGTCATCGTGGACGAGTTGGCCGACCTCATGATGGTGGCCGGACGGGAGATCGAGGAGTCTATCGCACGCTTGGCCCAGATGGCCCGGGCCGCCGGCATTCATCTGATACTCGCCACCCAGCGGCCGTCGGTGGATGTCATCACCGGCCTCATCAAGGCCAACTTCCCGGCCCGGATCTCCTTCCAGGTCTCCTCCAAGATCGACTCCCGGACCATCCTCGACACCAACGGCGCCGAGTCGCTCCTGGGGGCGGGGGATATGCTCTTCCTCCCGCCCGGCACCGCCAAGATGCAGCGGGTCCACGGGGCCTTCGTCTCCGATGCCGAGGTGCAGCGGGTGGTGGATTTCCTCAAGAAGCAGGGGAAGCCGGTCTACGACAAATCGATACTGGAGATGAAAGAGGACAGCGGTTCCGGGGCCGGAGGCGACGAGGACCTCATCGACGAGCGGTACGACGATGCCGTTGCCCTTGTGGCCGAGACGCGCCAGGCATCCATCTCCATGGTTCAACGGCGCCTGAGGATCGGTTACAACCGCGCCGCCCGCATCATCGAGCGGATGGAGCAGGAAGGTATCGTGGGCCCGAGCGACGGCACCAGCAAACCGCGGGAAGTGTTTATCAATAAGATATAGCAGCCATGAACGATTATTTTTTGCCCCTCTTCATTATCAACCTCGTCCTCACCATTGTTGATGCCGCCATCGGCTACCACGTGGCGCCGGCGCTCATGCGCCGTTTTACCCCGGATCCCGAAACGGTTGCCCTGTCGGTACGAAGTATGCGGACCATGCTCGGCGGAGTGGTGGCCCTCTATATGTTCTTCAACTGTTACGGCTACTTTCGTCAGAACGGCATCATGCTCATGGCGGTTACCGCCATAGTTGTGCTTGACATGGTGGCCCAGCTGGTGGTGCGGCTAAAGATGGGGAAGGCGGAGGACTAGGGCTGGGGGCTTGTGATAGCCTCTCCAGTAGATGGAAATGCAAACGCGACGGGAAATCCCACCGCGTTTTTTTGTGCCCGGATGCGGGCGGGCTACTCCTCCATCCTTCCGAGAAGCCGCAGGAGCCCGTCGAGGATGGTGAGGGGATGCGGGGGGCAGCCGGGGATGTAGAGGTCGATGGGGATGAGGTTGTCGCAGCCGTTGTGGACGCCGGGGGAGTCCATGAAGGGGCCGCCGTTGATGGCGCAGGCGCCGGCGGCGATGGCGATTTTCGGTTCGGGGATTGCATCCCAGGTTTTCAAGAGGGCCAGCCGCATGTTTTCGGTCACCGGGCCGGTGATGAAGATGCCGTCTGCATGGCGGGGTGACGCCACGAACTGAATGCCGAAGCGTCCCAGGTCGAAGCCGATGGTGGAAAGGACATTGGTGTCTGCCTCGCAGGCATTGCACCCCCCGGCGGATACTTCCCGGAGTCTGAGGGAGCGGTTGAAGAGATTGCGCCGTTCCTCGTCAAGGGGGGCGGCGAGCTTGCGAACCTCACCGGAGCGGACAATCAGATCTTCGCGCCGGTTCACCGCCAGGCGGTGGTCGCCGGTGAAGGAAATTGCTCCGTGGGGGCAGGCTGCGCTGCATTCCGTGCAGAAGAGGCACTTCCCCATGTCGAGGGAGAGGGTTTTCCCGGCTCCGGCTTCTATGGCGCCGTAGGGACAGGCACCGGCGCAGTTGCTGCACCCCTCCGGACACTTTTCAGGGGAAAGGAGCGGAGCCCCCCGGAAGAGTTCCGGCAGACGGGCCGGCCCGTCTGGGTAGGACATGGTCCGGTAACCCTGGCGATATCTGGCGAAGAGAGCTTTGAACATGAAGCGCCTCCACGGCGGAACAGTTAGTCGATGGCTGCTCCGGCGTATCCCAGTTTTACCGAGACGGTTTCGGCGGCCTTTTGCGCCATGGGGATCAGTTCGGCGGCGATCCGATTGTCCGAAAGTCGCATGGCCGGGCCCGATATGATGACGGACCCTACTGCCACGGCCCGGTAATCAAGAATCGGGGCAGCCACCCCACGGACGCCGAGCTCCAGTTCTTCGTTGTCGATGGCGTAGCCGGCGGCGGCTATTTCCTTCAGGTGCTCCCGGAGCCGCTTTCCGTCAGTGATGGTGTTGGGGGTGAAGGGGACCAGCTCCGTGCGCTTCAGATACCGCCCCAACTCCGCCTCGGGAAGGGATGCCAGCAGCACCTTCCCGGCGGAGGTGCAATAGGCGGGAAGCCGGGAGCCGAGCCGGGAGACAACCCGGACCGTGGCGCGGCTCTCGACGCCATAGAGATAGGTGCTCAGGTTCTCCTTCAGGACGCACACGTAAGCGGTTTCGTCGCATTCGCGGACCAGTTCTTCCAGAACCGGTTTCGCGTAGGGAAGGAGTGCCATCTGGCGGATCATGGTTTGGCGGATTTCCAGGGTCTTGAGCCCGAGGCGGTAATTGCCGGTAATCCGGTTCTGCTCCACATAACCCCTGGCCTCCAGGGTTGCCAGGAGCCGGAATACATTGTTCTTGTGAAGTTTGAGCCGCTTTGCGAGCTCCGTTACGCCGAGCTCGGGGGTCCCCTCTCCGTGGAACTGTTCCAATAGATCAAGGGCGTGGGAGACGGCGAGGATCATGTAGTCGGACTTGTCTTTTTTCTGCACTGGTTGCCTCTGTTGGATGGATTGAAAGAACAAACCTTTCCTTTATATCACAGATCGAATCCGCAATAGGAGAGATTAAAGCTTTTGTTGCAGAGGGGAAAGTCGGAGATCTGCTGATTACGCAGGGCCAGGGCAAGGCCGGTCCAGTTGTGAAACGACGGATCGACCACTTTGTAGCGGGCAAACCGGCCGGTGGCGTCTGTTATTGCCACGTGGCATATCTCCCCCCGCCACCCTTCGGTGAGGGCCACTGCAACGCTGTCCGGCACCGGGGTGGCTGTATCTGCGCAAGGCTTTCCGTCAGGCAGCTGCCGGAGCTGTTCGGTGGCGAAGTTGAGGGACTCCTGGGCTTCGCGCCACCGGACATGGGCCCGGGCAAAAACGTCACCGCTTTCCTCCGTAATCACGCTTATGGGGCTGACTCCGTAGATGCCGAAGGGATGGTCCTCCCGCACGTCGCGCTCTATGCCGCATGCCCGTGCCGCCGGCCCCACAAGGCCGATCTCCTTTGCCGTCTCCGGGGCCACGCGCCCAGTCCCCTCGAAGCGGGCCATTACCGACTGGGTTCCCCAGAGGAGGTCTATGGCGTTTTCCAGCTCATCGCCGCCGGTGGCAAGCCGGTCGATGAGTTCGCCGGCTTGTTGTGCTCCCACATCGAAGCCGACGCCGCCGGGGCGGACAATTCCCCTGCCGAAACGGTTTCCGCAGATGTGGGCTGTCATGTTGAGGAAGTCACCGCGAATGCGGCCGCAGAAGGAGGAGGTGGGAAGATAGGCCACGTCTCCGGCCAATGCCCCCAGGTCGCCCGTGTGGTTGGCGAGCCGTTCCAGTTCCAGGGCGATGGCGCGGATTGCCTCGGCCCGGGCCGACGGGACCGTGTTCCCGAGGGCTTCCATAACCATGGCGTAGGCCAGGGAATGGCCGATGGTGGTGTCTCCCGCAATGGTCTCCATCTGGAAAAGGGTTTTCTGGTATGGCCCTCCAATGAGTCCTTGCTCGACTCCCCGGTGCTGGTAGCCGAGGGAGATTTCCAGGCTGAAGACCTCTTCGCCGTGGCACTGGAAGCGGAAGTGCCCCGGTTCGATGATGCCGGCGTGGACCGGTCCCACCGCGACCTCGTGGATTTCTTCCCCTTCTACCCGGTAGAATTCCGTGGCGCCCGCAATGACCTCCCCGTTTCCCCTCCTCGAAGGCACGAAGGGGTGGTGGAAACGAACCGGCTTCAGCCATGGGTGGTCTTCCGGGGTGATGCCGCACTGTTCTGCGATCTCCCGCTCGAAGAGGTGAATCTGGGGGACGAGGCGGCAGATGGAGGGGAAGGCCATACCCGCCTCGGCCCGCATGAGGCCCAGAATGCCGTCGCCCGGTGCAGTCATGAGGCACCAGAGGGTTGCACCCTGCCCGGTGGGGACCCCGAAAAGGGAGGAGACCCGCCAGCCTCTGTCGGTGGCATCGATGATGTCCTGGAGGAACCGGTCGAGGGGGAGGAGCGGCACCGAGGCTACTGGTACCGCCTCGCCGTTACGCAGGCAGGTGAGGGAGAAGGTGCGGGTCATGGCGTGTTTCCCCCCAGGAGGGCTGTTCCCTCTGCGATGAGAAGCCTGAGCGGTTCGGGAATCCAGAGCCCGAGCATGAGCACGATCCCCATGAGCACCAGCGGCGGCATCACGGTGAGGAAGGTGTCACGGTAATCGGTATGCTCGACCCGGCTTGATTCGCCCATCACCACCGGCAGGACAGTTCGTGCCATGCCGAGGAAGATGGCCGCCAGAAAGAGGAGCATCAGCCCCCCGATCAACTCTCCCCCTTGGGCCATGGCGTTGGAGACGATGGAGAACTCGCTCACGAAGAGGCCGAAGGGGGGGGATCCGGTGACGGCGAAGAAACCGGCAAGGAAGAGCCATCCCGACCAGGGGAGCCGCCGCAGCGCGCCCCGTACCTGTTCGCAGCGCTTGCTGTTGAATGAACGGTGGATATTGCCGGCGGAGAGGAAGAGCACCCCCTTGGTGAGGCTATTGTTCACCAGATGGAGCAGCGCCCCGGCCAGCGCCCCCTTGCCGAGCCCCAGGGCCACGGCCAGGATTCCCACATGCTCTACGCTGGAGTAGGCGAGCATCCGTTTGAAGTCTGCCTGGCGCGCCATGAAGACGGCAGCCGTGGCCATGGACAGCAGCCCCATGAGGACGAGGGAATCCCGGTGGAAGGTCATCCCCCCAGCTGCCGCGCAGACCTGGTAGGCTCGCAGGAGCCCCATGAACGAGCAGGTCACGAGTCCGCCGGCAAGGAGCCCGCCCACCAGCCCCGGAGCCTCGCCGTAAGCGTCTGGTTTCCAGGTGTGGAGCGGAGCGAGCCCCATCTTCGTCCCGTACCCCACGAGCATGAACACGAAGGCCGCCTTGAGCCAGGCGGGGGAGAGGAGGGTGGCGTTGGCCACCAGGGGCTCCAGGAGGAGAGTCGGCTCAATCCGGGCCACGACGGTGCAGTAGGCCAGGAAGAATAGCCCCAGGAGCGCCAAGGCGATTCCCACGGAACAGATGAGCATGTACTTCCAGGTGGCCTCGATGGAGCGGGCGTTGCGGTTGTAATAGAGCAGCGGGGTCATGGTGAGGGTGGTCGTCTCTATGGCCACCCAGAGGAGTCCCAGGTGATGGGCGATGGCTACCAGCGACATGGCCGAAAGGCAGACCAGCAGCATGGCGCAGAGAAGCCGGTTGGGCCGCTCCCGGCGGTAGGCAAGGTAGCCCACCGAGTAGAGGGCGCTGGCAAAGAATAGAAGGCTTACGGAGAGGAGGACCAGCTTCCCGATGGCGTCAAGATAGAGCCACTGGCCTGCTGCGGCGTGGGCGGGAGAGAGTATCGTTTCAATGGTCAAGATCAGGTGGAGTAAACCCGTAATCGGGAGTGCCCACGGTCGCCCTCTGTCGGAGGGGATGAACCATGCTGTGATGGCTCCCAGAAGCGGTATAAGCAGCAGGCCGGCAATCATTTACTAGTCCCTGAGAGTGGTGAGGCGCGACGTGTCAATGGACGAAAACTCGCGGCTGATCTGGTTGATGATGATTCCCATGACGAAGATGCCGACGATAAGATCCAGCAGTACCCCGGCTTCCACCATGACCGGCATTGCCTCGGTCAGCAGGAGGCCGAAGAGGAAGATGCCGTTTTCCAACATTAGGTAGCCGATTACCTGGGATATGGCCTTGCGCCGGGTAACCAGCATGATGAAGCCGATAAGGAGCGTGGCAATGGCTGCCGGCACGAAGAGGAGCCCCTGATGCTCCGGTGCCAGGGGCAGGCGTGCGGCAAAGACGAAGGATAGGCCAGTCATGATGGCTCCGATGAGGAGCGTCGGCACATATCCCAGGTAGGGTTCCATTTCTCTGGATATCCGTGCCTTGACAATTGCCCCGTTAAGAAGCCACGGGATCACGATTCCCTTTGCCAGAATGAGCCCGCCGGTGATCGCAACGAGATGCCAGGAGAAAGAGTGGATTAGTATCGGGAGAATGCCGAGGATTACCCCCTGAAAAGCCACGGCGCGGATGGCGACGGTGAGTCTCCCTGAGCCCAGGGCGGCGAAGTTTATGAGCATCACAAGGACTATCAACTGATCCACTACGGAATTCATTGACTACCTCAACACGAGAAGCAGCGAAAATGCTGCCAGGATACAGGACGCTGCCAGCATCTGGGGAATCTTGGCAAGCTGGAGCCGTGCCATGATTGATTCCACAATGCCGATCCCGACGGCCAGCATCAGCATGGCGATCACGAAGAGCACCCAGTCCACCAGGGGGATGCCGGTGGCATAGGGGAGCGCGATGTCGGTGAACAGGGCTCCCAGTACGAAAAGTTTCAGGGCTGCTCCGTAAAGGATGGCGCCGAAGAGGGGGCCGCTGTGGTCGAGCACCATCACTTCGTGGACCATGGTCAGCTCCAGGTGGGTTGTCGGGTCGTCGAAGGGGACCCGGCAGTTTTCCGTCAGGAGGACGATGAAAAGGCTTCCCACCAGGAGGAGCAGCGACGCGCCTGCCGAAAGCCAGGAGGTGGCTGCGGTGCCGGTCAGCATGGGGGTCAGGGAAAGGGAGCCGGAGAGGCGTGCCAGAACCGCCAGGGAGAAAAAGAGCGCCGGCTCGGCCAGGCAGGCGAAGGTGGCCTCACGGGCCGCACCCATCCCCTCGAAGCTGGAGCCGGTGTCCAGGGCCGCCGCCGTGGTGCAGAAGCGGGCCAGTCCGAAGAGGTAGGCAAAGAGGATCATGTCGCCGCTGAAGGAGAGAGGTGGACGGTGTTCCCCCAAGGGGATCAGGAGCGAGGCGACAAGCGTTGCCGCAAGGCCCACCACCGGTCCGGCCCTGAAGATCCAGCTGGTGGTGCTGCTGAAGACGGTTCCCTTGCGTGCAAGCTTTGCCAGATCGTAGTAGGCCTGAAGCAGCGGCTGCCCGGTGCGGCCGGCAAATAGTGCCTTGGTCCGGTTGATCACCCCCAGCAGCAGCGGCGGAAGCAGCAGGGTTATGAGGATGTGGATAACGGTGTCGATCATGGCGCGGCCTCCCCTAGTAGGCCCACGCCAGCAGCAGCGCCAGCGTCACGAATATGTAAAGAATATAGAAATGGAGCCGGCCGTTCTGAAGTTTCCGGGCAAGGGAAAAACGGCGGTCCGTTGCGGCCAGCAGCGGCGCAATGACCAGTTCCAGTACCGCTTCGGGAACATGGCTCGAAAAGGAGTTTTTCCCGGGGAAGAGGCCTTGAACCTGGGGCGGATGGAACCGTGGCCGGAGCATGGCAGCGAAAAGCTTCACGAACATCTCGGCAAAGGAGGATGCGGTGTACTGGATTCGGGCAACGGGGCGGGCATAGCCGCAGTCCCACGTGCCGGCCGCGCTTTGCGGGCCGGAAGTTACCCGTTTCCAGAGCCAGGCTCCGATGCCGAGCACCGCCAGCAGGAAGATCAATCCCATCAGCGTGATCCAGCCAAAGGGGGCTGCATCCGCCAGGCGGATTCCGGTGAAGGGGAGTTGCGGGCTCCATGTGAAGATGGCCGGTTCCAGCAGGCGGGGGAGCGCCATGGGGAGGAGCCCGATGGTTGCGCAGAGAATGGCCAGGAGCACCATGGGACCCCGCATGGTCCAGTCCGGTTCGTGGCATCCGGCTGCTTCTTCCGACCGAGGCATTCCCAGAAAGACCGTGCCGAAGACCTTAACGAAGCAGAGGACCGCCATCCCCCCTACCATGGCAAGGGCGGGGGCCGCCAGTCCCATAAGGGGAACAGCAGCCCCTTTCCCCTGCACGAGCCCTGAGAAAAATCCGAGATAGACGAGGAGTTCACTCACGAAGCCGTTCAGTGGGGGGAGTCCGCAGATGGCCACCGCGCCGGTGAGAAAGAGGGCTGCGGTCCAGGGCATTCGGCGCGCAAGTCCCCCAAGTCGGTCGATCTCCCGGGTACCGGCTTCATGGATGACCGCGCCGGCGCCGAGGAAGAGGAGAGATTTGAAGAGTGCGTGGTTCATGACATGGAGGAGTGCCCCTCCAAGTCCGAGGACGACCAGCGTCGGCAGGTCCGTTGCCCTGCCGATGAGAGCCACGCCGAGCCCCATGACAATGATGCCGATGTTCTCGATGCTGTGATAGGCCAGGAGGCGCTTCAGGTCGTGCTGCCCCACGGCGAAGGCGACACCCAGGACTCCCGACACGATTCCTGCTGCCAGGAGAACCATACCCCACCAGGCCGGTACTAGCCCGAAGAAGGAGAAAATGCGGACCATCCCGTAAATCCCCATTTTGATGAGAACACCCGACATGAGTGCCGACACGTGGCTCGGCGCGCTGGCGTGCGCTCCCGGAAGCCAGACGTGGAGCGGCATCACCCCGGCCTTAAGGCCAAAACCCAGGAGGGCGGTCGCAAAAATAGCCGCCCCGATGGTGCCTGTGCCGTCCAAGGTCGTTGCTGCAGGGAAGGCGAAAGAACCTGCCGCTACCTTTAACAACGAGAAGCAAGCGAAGAGAGTAAGGGTGCCGGCATGGGTTGCGACAAGGTAGACCAGGGCGGCGTCGCGAACCTCCTGCTCAAGGTCGTCGGTGGCAAGGGCGAAGTAGGCTGACAGGGCCATGATCTCCCAGAAAATAAGGAAAAGGACACCGTTGCGAGCCAGGGGGATGCATGCCAGGGAGGCGGCGAGGATTCCGAAGAAAAAAGTGAGCTGCGGTGTCGTTCGGGGAAACTGGAGTGCAGGCCAGTATCCGATGGCGTACACGGCGCAGCAGGCGGATACGATAAATACAGGTATTAGGAAAAGTGCGGAGAGAGGGTCGATGCCGGCTTCAAGGGGGCCGAAGGGGAGAGAGCTTGCGAAGGTGTAACTGGCGGTTTGCTCGGTAAGAAGGGATATCAGGGCGCCGGCCAGTCCTATGAGGGACCCGATAACGACGGTGAGAGAGGCGCATTTCTGCCACCAGTCTGTTCTTTTGGGCAGGAACAGGCCCGGAATGCCTGACGCCCCCATAAGCAAGGCGCCGGCTATGACAAGGCTGGCAGGGTTGTCGAGCCCTGCCGATAATGCTCCCATATGCTGGCCTCCGGAAGCGCGCCTGGATGACTGCGCTCCACGTCGCCTGATTGGCTGGATTAGATGAATCGCGTCGCCTTGGACTATAAGTTCTTGAAGAGGGCGCGTCAAGAGCCAAGTGGCCCGAGCATTTAACAAAGGTTGCGGTTATGGACCGAATATGGGAGCGATTTTCCCGCCGCGAGCTTTCCTTGAATAAATCCTGTTGACAAAGGTGGGTGAATCGGTTTAGTTATGGATTCATACGACCTCGCACAGATCCCAACGGAAAATTCCCCGGCAAATTTAAATCCTCTGTACACAAAATGAGCAGGCACCCAGCCCAACGTTAAAATCAACGTGCTGAACACGATTTAATCATAATAAACGACAAAATCACGCAAGAGCCCTTATATAAACCATATCCACGTATCCAAATAGGTGCGCCTCCCCGTTTTCTTCATGTTTAGTCATTCAGGCGAAACTCGCTAATCACCAGGTATCACCAGCAACGGTTCCGTTGCGCGCGTCCACAGGAGAACCGATGAACCTTCAGGAGCTTAAAGGCAAGAAAATCAGTGAGCTTACGGCAATTGCCAAGGGCCTTAACATCGAGGGGGCTTCGAGCCTGCGCAAGCAGGACCTGATCTTTGCCATCCTCAACGCCCAGACCGAAAAGAACGGCATGATCTTCGGCGAGGGGGTTCTGGAGTGTCTTCCCGACGGGTTCGGTTTTCTCCGGGCGCCCGACTACAACTATCTGCCGGGGCCTGACGATATCTATGTCTCCCCTTCCCAGATCCGGCGGTTCAACCTTCATACTGGCGATACCGTTTCCGGCCAGATCCGCCCGCCCAAAGAGGGGGAGCGCTATTTCGCCCTTCTCAAAGTGGAGACGGTCAACTTCGAGCCTCCCGAGGTGGCCCGGGATAAGATACTCTTCGACAACCTGACACCCCTCTATCCCGACGAGAAGCTGAAGCTGGAGACCGCGCCGGACAATATGTCGATGCGGGTTCTGGAGCTTGTCTCTCCCATCGGCAAGGGGCAGCGGGGACTCATCGTGGCGCCGCCGCGCACCGGCAAGACGATGCTCATCCAGAACATCGCCAACTCCATAGCTGAAAACCATCCCGAGGTGTACCTGATCGTCCTTCTCATCGACGAGCGTCCCGAAGAGGTTACCGACATGCAGCGCTCGGTCCGGGGCGAGGTGGTTTCCTCCACCTTTGACGAGCCCGCAACCCGCCACGTGCAGGTGGCCGAGATGGTCATCGAGAAGGCGAAGCGCCTCGTGGAGCACAAGCGTGATGTGGTGATTCTGCTGGACTCCATTACCCGCCTTGCCCGGGCATACAACACCGTGCTTCCGCCGTCCGGCAAGATCCTCACCGGTGGTGTGGACGCCAACGCCCTCCAGAAGCCGAAGCGCTTTTTCGGTGCCGCCCGCAACATCGAGGAGGGAGGGTCCCTCACCATTATCGCCTCGGCCCTGGTGGATACCGGAAGCAAGATGGACGAGGTCATCTTCGAGGAATTCAAGGGGACCGGCAACATGGAGGTCCATCTGGACCGCAAGCTGGTGGAGAAGCGGACCTTCCCGGCCATCGACATCAACAAGTCGGGAACTCGCAAGGAAGAGCTCCTGGTGGAGAAGGTGTCCCTAAACCGCACCTGGATACTCCGCAAGGTTCTCCATCCCATGAACGTGGTGGACAGCATGGAGTTTCTCCTGGAGAAACTTTCCGAGACCAAGAGCAACCAGGATTTCCTTGATTCCATGAGCAAGTAGGGATGATATCCCCCCGCCCTTCCTTCTCCGTACCGGGGGGGCGAAAAAAGTCTTGAAAAAAAAAGTACCGTTTGTTAACGTTTTAACTTTCCGACAGATAACATGAAGCGGGGCGAGTAACCCCCAAGGAGGACGATATGAAAGAAGGGATTCATCCCAAGTACAACGAAGTAACTGTGAAGTGTGCCTGCGGCAACAGCTTCCAGACCCGTTCAACAAGAGCCGACATCTCCACCGAAATCTGCTCCGCCTGCCATCCGTTCTTCACCGGCAAGCAGAAGCTCGTGGACACTGCCGGCCGCGTCGAGCGCTTCCGCAAAAAGTACGGCATGCAGTAACAGGCCCCCGGCCTTGTGGATTTGAGTGGAAGGGGATTTTGTCCATGGCGAAATCCCCTTATCTGTTTCTTAAGACATTGTATCAAATCGCCTCGTGAAGGGACTTCATGAAGGTTACCCTGTTACAGCACACCCCTAATCCCGAATTGGCCGTGGCCCTTGCCGCACGGCTCTGCTACTCACCCGTCGGCATCGATGAGCTGAGGGAGCGGCTTTCGCGCTCCGATGTTTCCGCGTTTCTTGATAAGATCATGTCGCTGGGGCATCAGTCGGTGTTGGAACATGCCTCCTTCACCTTCGGCATCGAGGGGATATCCCGGGCTACAAGTCACCAGCTCGTCCGTCACCGGATTGCATCCTACTCCCAGCAGTCCCAGCGCTATGTGACCCATACGGCACGGTTCTCCGCCGTCACTCCGCCTACCATTGCGGAGCGGCCTGAACTCGCTGCCCGCTTTGAGGAACAACTTGCGGCGCTCCACGAGACCTATGCAGCCCTTGTCGAGGCCGGCATCCCGGCGGAGGACGCCCGTTATATCCTTCCCAATGCCGCGGAGACGAAGGTCATTATGACCATGAATGCCCGCGAACTCCTCCACTTTTTCGGACTGCGCTGCTGCGAACGGGCCCAGTGGGAGATCCGGGCCATGGCAGTGGAGATGCTGCGTCTTGTAAAAGGGATTGCGCCCATTATTTTCCGTGATGCCGGTCCTGGCTGCGTTGCCGGCCCCTGTCCGGAAGGGACCATGACCTGCGGTAAAATCGTCGAGGTCCGGAAGAGATTCAAGGAGATTTCGGCATGAAGAAACGGTTTCGGTCGATGCTGCTGCAGGTGCTCCTTTTCGCCGAACGTATCAACGTCGGCGGCCAGGCCGTTCTTGAAGGGGTCATGATGCGTGCTCCCCGGGCCATGGCCATTGCGGTTCGGCGTCCCTCGGGCGAGATATCGGTCAAGCGTGAAGAGGTTCCACCGCTCTCAGAGCGGTTCCCCATCGTCAAACTGCCGATCCTGCGGGGGGCGGTGGCCCTGTTTACTTCCCTCATTATGGGGCTCAAGGCGCTCAATTTTTCAGCCAACGAAGCTCTGGCGGAAGAGGAAGAGAAGGAGGAGCTTTCCTCCTGGGCTATGGGGGGGACCATGGCTGTCGCCCTCGGCTTCGGCATCCTCCTCTTCTTCATTCTTCCCCTCTACCTTACAAAGCTCCTCGTTCCGGTTATCGGCCAGTCCAACATTGTTTTTAACCTGGTGGACGGCATCATCCGCGTGGCGGTTTTTCTCCTCTACATCGTCTCCATTTCCCGCATGAGCGATATCCAGAGGGTTTTTCAGTACCACGGTGCCGAACACAAGACCATTTTCGCCTTTGAGGCGGGGGAAGAGTTGACGGCCGCAGCGGTTCAGAAGTACAGCCGCCTCCATCCCCGTTGCGGCACAAGCTTTCTCCTCATCGTTATGCTGGTGAGCATCGTCATCTTTTCGCTCATCCCCAAACTCTGGCCTTTCTGGATGAAGGCCGGGTCCCGGGTGGTGCTCCTGCCGGTCATCGCCGGGGTCTCCTACGAGTTTCTGAAGTGGAGCGCCAAGAACGACCGGCACCCGCTGGTACGTATGATCATTGCCCCCGGCCTGGCGCTTCAGCGCCTCACCACCCGTGAGCCCGACGACAGCCAGGTGGAGGTTGCGATACGTTCCGTACAGGAAGCCCTGGAAGAGAACGGCGGCTACAAGGATGACCAGCTGGTGGTGTGATGCTCCGCCGGCCTTGATTTTAGTCTCAGAAGGATTGAGTAGATGTTTGACAAGATAGAAGAACTGGAAATTCGCTACCAGGAGCTGGAGTCGCTGCTGTCCGACCCTGCGGTGATCTCGAACCAGCCCGAGTTTCGCAAACTCTCCAGGGAGCATAGCGACCTGTCCGGCCTTGTGGCGGCCTACCGCAGCTATAAAAAGGTGTTGTCTGAAATCGAAGGGAACAGGGAGCTTCTGGCCGATCCCGAGATGAAGGAGATGGCCCAGGCGGAGCTGGAAGATCTGGAACGGCAGAAGGAAGAGCTGGAGGGTGAGATCAAGCTGCTCCTGCTTCCCAAAGATCCCAATGACGACCGTAACGTTATTCTTGAAATCCGCGCCGGAACCGGCGGTGACGAGTCGGCCCTCTTTGCCGGCGATCTCTTCCGGATGTATTCCCGCTTTGCCGAGCGCAACCGCTGGAAGGTGGAGGTCATGTCAGCGTCAGAGTCGGAGCGTGGCGGCTTCAAGGAGCTAGTGGCTCTCATCGAGGGGCAGGGGGTATTTGCCAAGCTCAAGTACGAGTCGGGCACCCACCGGGTCCAGCGGGTGCCGGAGACCGAGGCCCAGGGAAGGATCCACACCAGCGCCTGCACCGTGGCTGTTCTCCCTGAGGCCGAAGATATCGAGGTGGACATCAATCCGGTGGATCTCAAGATCGACGTCTACCGGGCTTCCGGCGCCGGCGGTCAGCATGTCAACAAGACTGAGTCGGCGGTCAGGATTACCCACCTTCCCACTGGCATCGTGGTGGAGTGCCAGGATGAGCGGAGCCAGATAAAGAACCGTTCCAAGGCCATGAAGGTCCTCAAGTCCAGGATTCTGGACGGTCTCCATCAGGAACAGAACGCCCGCATCGCCGCCGACCGCAAGCAGCAGGTGGGAAGCGGTGACCGGAGCGAGCGGATTCGCACCTACAACTTCCCCCAGGGGCGGATGACCGACCACCGCATAGGCCTTACCCTCTACCGGCTCGAAGCTCTCATGGAGGGCGACATCGCCGAGGTGGTGGATTCGCTCCGTGCCCACTACCAGATGGAGGCTCTCAAGGCCCAGGCCGAAGCGGCCTGAGCCGCGCACATGGCGGAGGCGTCACATGACGGAAAAGCCTGAGACATGGACTGTTCGCCGGGTGTTGGAGTGGACGAAGGGGTATCTCGCGGAGAAGGGTGTGGAAAATGCCCGCCTGGAAACGGAATGGCTTCTGTGTGCGGCTCTTGGGTTTGACCGGGTTGGGCTTTACGTCAATTTTGACAAGCCTCTTAACCAGGAGGAGCTGGCCGCATGCCGGGGGCTCGTGGGGCGCCGTGCAAAGCGGGAGCCGCTCCAGTACATCCTTGGTACCCAGGAGTTCTGTGGCCTCGATTTCGTCGTGACCCCCGCAGTGCTCATCCCGCGGCACGACACCGAGGTGATCGTGGATGAGGCGCTCCGCCGGGCTCCCGGCGCGGCAACCGTCCTCGATATCGGCGTCGGAAGCGGCTGCATTGCCGTTGCGCTGGCGAAGAACCTCCCCGATGCCCAGGTGTGGGGTGTGGAGCAGTCCTCTGAGGCTATCGCTTTGGCCCAACAGAACGCGGAGCGCCATGGCGTCCGGGTGACCCTTTTTGAGGGGTCGCTGTTTGAACCGTTTGCGAACCAGCGGTTCGACCTGATTGTTTCAAACCCCCCCTATATTCCCACCGCCGACCTGGAGACTCTTCAGCCGGAGGTGCGGGAATATGAGCCCCAATCTGCTCTTGACGGCGGAGCCGATGGCTTGGATTTTTATCGCATTATCGTTACGGCAGCGCCGAAACACCTGAGTCCGGGCGGCTGGCTCATGGTCGAAGTCGGCATCGGTCAGGCGGTGGATGTACTCGACCTCTTTACTCGTGCCGGTTTCGGCGATCGATTCACGGCAAAAGATCCGAATGGCATCGAGCGGGTGGTTGGCGGACGGGTATCGTAGGGGCGATCCTTGTGATCGCCCGACATTGGGTAGATACAGGGCGATCACAAGGATCGCCCCTACATTAAGAACATTACCAACAGAGGCACGACATTGGACAAACTGATCATCAAAGGTGGCAAAAAACTGGCCGGTGACGTATCGGTCAGCGGCTCCAAGAACGCCGCTCTCCCCATCTTCATTTCCACCATACTCGCCCCCGGGCTCAACGAAATCCGCAACGTTCCCTTCCTGCGCGACATAAACACCACCATCAAGGTTCTGGAATCCCTGGGCGCCGTGATCGAAGGGAACGGCAACATCGTCCGCATCGATACGACCAACGTGAACAACGTGGAGGCCACCTATGACCTGGTCAAGACCATGCGGGCGTCGGTCCTGGTCCTTGGTCCCCTCCTGGCGCGGCACGGGCGGGCCCGGGTGTCGCTTCCAGGCGGCTGCGCCATAGGCGCGCGCCCCATCAATCTCCACCTAAAGGGGCTTGCGGCCCTGGGAGCCGACATCAAGCTTGAGCACGGCTATGTGGAGGCCAAGGCGAAAAAGCTCAAAGGGGCGCGGGTCAACTTCGATATTGCCACTGTCGGCGGCACCGAGCAACTCATGATGGCGGCGGCCCTGGCCAAGGGTGAGACGATTCTGGAGAACGCCGCGCGGGAGCCGGAGATCATCGATCTGGCAGATATCCTTAATAAAATGGGGGCCAAGGTCGAAGGGGCCGGTACCGACACCATCCGGATCACTGGGGTGAATGAGCTGGCGCCGGTCGTCCATGACGTGATGCCCGACCGGATCGAGGCCGGCACGTTCATGGTGGCGGCGGCAATCACCGGCGGTGACGTTAAGATACACAACATGAAGCTCGAGCATCTGGATGCCCTGGTATTCAAGCTTCAGGACGCCGGCGTGGAAATCATCAACCGTGACAACGTGGTGCGGGTGAAGGGGCCCCGGCGCATCAAGGCCGTCAACATAAAGACCCGGCCCTATCCCGGTTTCCCCACCGACATGCAGGCGCAGTTCATGGCCCTCATGTGCGTGGCCGACGGGGCGAGCGTCATCAGCGAGAACATCTTCGAGAACCGCTTCATGCA
>MTLE01001043.1_pt1 | contig 56825 bp, 64 predicted proteins | sample 1982461 | NCBI WGS metagenome assembly MTLE01 (sample SAMN05712605, study PRJNA340218) | biofilm metagenome | isolation source: sample SPL anode biofilm adapted to -200 mV | place: USA | collected 2012-02-03 | reverse complement strand
AAAACAAGAATTAAAACATAATTTAACCATTGATATAGATTTGAAAGGTGAGGACAAAAAATTGACAAACAAACAAAAACATACTCGAAATTTTTCGATTATTGCCCATATTGATCATGGCAAGTCAACGCTGGCAGATCGGCTGATTGAAGACACCGGGCTGATGAGCAAACGGGATATGGAAGAACAGTTTCTGGATAATATGGATATTGAGCGGGAGCGGGGTATCACCATCAAGCTGCAGGCGGTCCGGCTGCTGTATACTGCTGATGATGGCGAAGAGTATATTTTAAATCTGATTGACACCCCGGGTCACGTCGATTTTACCTACGAGGTATCTCGTAGTCTGGCTGCCTGTGAAGGGGCATTGCTGATTGTGGATGGTTCTCAGGGAATCGAAGCTCAAACCATTGCCAATGTTTATCTGGCCATGGAGAATAATCTGGAAGTTATCCCGGTCATCAATAAGATCGATCTGCTCAGTGCTGACCCGCAGCGGGTTAAGGACGAGATTGAACATGTAATTGGCATCGAAGCTCAGGATGCACCATTGATTTCGGCTAAAGCGGGTCTTAACATCCGGGAAGTGCTGGAAGCGATCGTTAAAAAAGTGCCACCACCAGATGGTGATGTCGATGCACCGTTGCAAGCGCTGATTTTTGACTCCTATTATGACCAATATCTGGGGGTGATTGCCTCGGTTCGGGTCGTCCAGGGGAAAATCCGTAAAGGCATGAAAATTGATATGATGGCTGTCGGTAAAAGCTTTGAAGTTAATGAGGTTGGCGTCTTTGGAAAAGGGCTGTTTCCCATGGATGAGCTCTGTGCTGGCGATGTTGGTTATGTCAACGCCGGGATTAAAAATGTCCGGGATACCCGGGTAGGGGATACCATCACCGAAACCAATAATCGGGCCAAGGAACCCTTGCCGGGTTACAAAAAAGTAACCTCCATGGTTTTCTGTGGAATTTATCCGGCTGACGGCTCCCGTTATGAAGATTTAAAAGAGGCTCTGGCTAAGCTACAGCTTAACGATGCTTCACTGCTTTATGAGGCCGAAACATCAATGGCTCTTGGGTTTGGCTTTCGTTGTGGATTTCTCGGATTGCTGCATATGGAAATTATCCAGGAACGACTGGAACGGGAATTCAATCTGGATCTGGTTACCACTGCTCCCAGTGTTATTTATAAGGTCATCAAAACCGACGGTACTGAGTTATGGGTGGACAATCCCACCAACCTACCCAACCCGGTTGAAATAAAAACCATGGAAGAACCGATTGTCAATGCTGACATCATGGTGCCCTCTGAATATCTGGGGGCGATTATGGAATTGTGTCAGGAACGGCGGGGTGTTTATCTGACCATGGATTATGTCGAAGAAAACCGGGTGATCCTGAAATATGAACTGCCCCTGAATGAAATCATTTATGATTTCTTTGATGCCCTGAAATCCCGGACCCGGGGCTATGCTTCTTTTGACTATGACATCAAGGAATATCGGCCCTCAGATCTGGTTAAACTTGACATTCTATTAAATGGCGAACTGGTGGATGCTCTGTCTTTTATTGTCCATCGGGATAAGGCAGCAAACCGGGGACGGGGGATTGCCAAAAAATTAAAAGAAGAAATCCCCCGACAGATGTTTGAAATTCCGGTTCAGGCAGCTATCGGCACCAAGGTGGTGGCCCGGGAAACGATTCGGGCGATGCGTAAAGATGTTTTGGCCAAGTGTTATGGCGGCGATATCAGTCGAAAACGAAAACTGCTGGAAAAACAAAAAGAAGGTAAGAAGCGGATGCGTCAGGTTGGTAATGTGGAAGTACCCCAGGAAGCCTTTATGGCGGTTCTTAAACTGGATTCCTGATTTAATGAAAGAAAAACCGGATTGGATGAAGAGCTCGTCCAATCCGGTTTTTTAAATTTTTGTCAACGGGAAGAAAGATCACGATAGTATTCAAAGGCTTCGGTGCCAGTGAATTGTTCATGAACAACCTTGCGAATGCTCTGGATCATCGCCACCGGGTTGTCGGCTTGGAAGACATTTCGGCCCATATCCACCCCAGCAGCGCCTTTTTGAAGGGCTTGGTAGGTGATTTCGAGAGCTTCCTGCTCAGGAACCTTTTTGCCGCCAGCAATGACAATCGGTACCGGACAAGCAGCAGTCACTTCTTCAAAGTTATCGCAGTAGTAGACCTTAACAATCTGTACCCCGAATTCAGCGAGCATCCGGGTAGCCAGGGAAAAGTATTTGGTGGTGCGTTCCATCTCTTTACCCACCGCCACCACGCCCAGGGTGGGAATACCGTATCGGTTACCGGCATCAACCGTTCTGATGATGTTCTCAATGCTCTGGCATTCGTGTTCCGACCCGATAAAGGCTTGGATCGCCATACAGGTGGCATTCATCCGAATTGCCTCTTCGATATTGACGCCGATGATTTCTTTACTCATGTCTTCTTTTAAGACTGAACTTCCGGCCGAGCAACGTAAGGCAATGGCCTTGTTGTGATCTGGTCGGATACAGGTTCGCAGGGCTCCCCGGGTGGCCATCAGCACATCAGCATAGTCCTGCAAGGGGGGGATGGCCAGATCCATTCGCTCCAATCCCTGGGTGGGGCCCATGATATAGCCATGATCAAAGGCCAGCATGACTGTGTGTCCGCTGCCGGGATCAAATATTTTTGACAGCCGGGTTTTCATGCCCCAGTCCACATCGTCCATCCCTTTGACGTGAAAACTCCGTTTTTCCATGGGGTGGTCAAAACCAAAATCTTTGGCCTTTTTAATTGAATCCTGATCTGCCATAATTATCGACTCAAATAAGGGGTTTTTGCCGGAGCTTCCCAAAAGGCAAGTTTTTCCGAATCCATCCGGGCAAAGAAAAGCTGGAAGCCAGCCTGTTCCTGAACCGTCAAAACTTCTTCAACCCAGCTGGCCACAATCTTGATGCCTTTTTCGCTGAGGTATTTGTAAACCCGTCGGAAGACCAGTAACATTTCCATAATGGTGGTGGCACCGGTACCGTTAACGATCACCATCACCTCTTCTCCCGCTTTCAGATCGAGATCGTTAAGGAGGGCATCGGCCATGATCACCGCAGTTTCATCAGCGCTGGCCATTTTCTGGCGACCGCCGCCGCCTTCGCCATGCTGACCCATCCCAACTTCCATTTCATCCTCACCGAGATCAGCAAATGATGCGCCATTCTGGGGGTGGGTAGCCGTTTTGCAGGCCACTGCAATGGTTGCCATATTGTCGGCAAAATCCTGAGCCAGGGCCACCACTTCGGTTAGTGATTTGCCCTGTGCGGCAGCAGCGCCACAGATCTTATAAAGTGGCACACAGCCGACCAGGCCACGACGGTTGGCGGCGTCAGAGCGGGGGGCATTGGCAATATCTTCCTGGGTGACCACTTTAATAACATTTAGTCCCAGTTTTTCGACCTCTTTCATGGTTCGGTCACCGGCTAACATATCACCGGCATGGTTTAAGACCACCAACAGCACGCCTTTGCCCTTGTCAGCCAGTTTTAATGCTTCCACCACGGCTTTATAACCGGGGGCCGCAAAAATATCGCCAACAACCGAGATATCGATCATCCCTTCGCCGACAAAGCCTTCCAGAGCTGGTTCATGACCGGCGCCACCGATGGTGACAATGGTAACCCGGTCGGCAGTGGCCAATCCTTTGTTGATGATCAGATTGTGGTCAGTCACTTCAAGAATGCTGGGATTTGCCAGGGCCAGGCCCTCTAATAATTCTGCTGTAATGTTATCCGGATTGTTAATAAATTTTTTCATCGTCATGGTTTTTCCCCTTTAGATTATTATAATTTGATGAGTAAGAATGGTTATTTCATTTCCATCAGTTCAAGAACGGTACCGTTAACTTTGACAAAAGCAATATCCAGATGGTCATCAACCGTCATCCGTTCGTTTAGAACAATCGCCTGGTGATCTTTGATAAAGGCATCGATGTTCGGTACCTTATAGGCGATGTGGGTAAAATTAACCACATCTGGATGAAACGGAGTACCCTCTTCAAATCGCAGATACTCAAACTTGAAAGGATTGTTGTCCGGTCCAGAGATGTGAACCTTTAAACCCTCGGCATAAAACTCCTCTAAAACCGGTTCCTTAACGGGAACCCCGACGTGCATGATTTCGTACATTTTTTTCTCCCTTCAGTTAATAAATTTTATGCTGAATATCCTTTGGCCAGTCCCTCATAGAAATAGGCGAAGGTGACTGAGCCGGGATCTTTATGACCTAAACAGCGATCGCCAATATAACGGGCTCGTCCATATTTGGCCAGCATTCCGGCGGTGTTATCAGAACCGCTTCGAGCTGCCCCGGCAGCTTTTTCCAGTGTTGTTTTCATATCAGTAGTGGAATTGCGGATCACCTCAGTAGCCGGGTCGATGGCGTCCATCATCGTTTTATCCCCAACGACTGCCTTCGAAGTTGCGAAGAACTCGTCATAGGCACCAAGTAGAATCTGCTTGATAAAATCATCGGTAGTTGGCGCATCGGAATCAGCAGCTTCTGCCATGCCATAGACAAAAGCTGCAAACAATGGCCCGGCGGAACCACCACTGACATCTTCCAGGGCATCCGTGAGGGATTTTAGGCCGTCTTTCAGGTTGGTGGTTTCATTCCAGGGATCAATCTCGTCAAACATCACATGAGTCAGCTTTTTCATGGTCGTACCATGATCTCCATCGCCCAGAGCACAGTCCAGATCGGTGAGGATATCAACATGATCGGTGATTTCCCGGGCGGCAGTAAGGAACATCGTTTTGATTTTTAATGGTTCAAGTGGCATTGGTTCACCTCCACAATCGTTTACATCTTCGCCATCAGTATAACAAGTGTCAGGAGGCAAGTCAATTAAAAATAGCATATGTTAGCATTAAAATAGATAATTATTTAATAAGTAACAAAAAAACGAAATATATTGACATATGATAACTATTGTTATATATTAAACAATATAAAAACTGACATTTGTAAAGAAAGTGAAGCGACGAGATGAAAGAGAAAGAGTTATTGCGACTGATCCAAATTTCAAAGTTATACTATGAAGAGAATAAAACTCAAGCAGAAATCGCCCGGATCATGAATATTTCCCGCCCGTCAGTGAGTAATTTATTAACCAAGGCCAGAAAAGAAGGTGTTGTTAAGATTGATATCCTGTCCTATGAACACTCCAACATGGGCTTGAGCCAGGCCATGTGTCAGCAATTCAATTTAAAAAGCTGTCATGTGATGGAACCGGGTGAAGATTTTCACCAAGCTGCGTCAAAGGTTGTCCTGGAGTATCTTGATAATGCCAGGGTATTGGGGGTGGGATGGGGCTATAATATTAATAAAGTGATCGAGGCGTTGCAGCAGACAAATACTGGAGAGGCGGCTCAAGGGATTGTCTGTCCGCTGATTGGAACAGCGACGGTTCCGCATCGGGGTTATCATCCCAACGAATTGGCCACCGACTTGTCGCGTAAGACCGGGTTTCAGGCGGAATACCTGATCAGCCCAGCCTTTCCCACCACAGAACAAGATCAGGAATTGTTTATGAATACCACCAATTATCATACTATTCTTGAGCGGTGGCGAAAAACCGATACCGCTATTATTACCCTGGGCAGTTTTCCCCTGGTACCGGATCATGGAACAGCGCTGCGGTTTGGCAAGAAACTGACGCAAGAGAAAGCGGTCGGGAGTCTGCTATCGTACTTTTTTAATTTGCAGGGCGAGCGGATCGAAGGGGATGATGATTACGCCATCCAGATTCCCTTACGGCTTTTAAGTCGAATCAAACATGTTATTGGCATTGTTCCACTAGAGTCCAACACCAGTGCGGTTATTAGCTGTTTGCGAACCGGCTATATCAGACATCTGGTAATTTCTGAGCAAACTGCTAAGGACGTGATCGATCAAAATGAAAGCAATTGAAAAAGTTGATTTCGTTATGTTAGTCTTGCAATAATGTGGATTTGTAGGTACAATCTAGAATAGAGATTAATTTTCGGATTTGATTTCAGATAAAATTTGAGAGATGTGTTTTCGATGAATCAGAATAAACATTAGCTTATAACGATAAAAAAGAACACATATGAGGAGAAACTGAGATGTTGCATATTGATCGTAGAAAAGAAATTTTAAATACAATTATGAGCAAAGGTTCGGTTAAAGTTGCCAGTCTTTCGGAGAAATATGGTGTGGGTGAGGCGACAATACGTCGGGATTTAAAATACCTGGCCGAGGAATACGGGATTACATTATCTTATGGTGGCGCATTTAGAAAAGAGAAAATAAACTATCAAACGACATCAGAAATGGATATTTATAAAAAACGGACCCAGAACATCGAAGAGAAACGGCTAATTGCTCAAAAAGCGGCAAAGATCATTGAAAATGGCGATACCATTGCCCTTAATGCCGGAAGCACAGTCGAGCTGATTCTTGACTATATTGAAGATATTCAGGATGTCAATTTAATAACGCTTTCACTGAATGTGGCATTAAAAGCGTCAGCCATTTCTGGAATAACAGTCTATATGCCGGGAGGAAAGCTACGTAGTTTTTCAGGTGCCTTTTATGGGAAAGAGGCAAATGAGTTTCTAAAAACATTTAATATTGATAAAGCCTTTATGGGCGTCATGGCAGTATCGATTGACAAGGGGATTACCCATGGGGCGTTTGAAGAGGTTGAAATCAATCAAACTATTTATGAAATCAGCAGTAAATGTTATCTTCTGGCAGACTATTCGAAGTTTGATAAGGTTGCACTGACAAAAATGGTTGATTTAAATGTTTTTGACGGTTTTATTCTTGATGATAAAACTCCGGAAATTTATCGGGAATATTGTAAGAGTAATAACATTGAAATAATTTAAGGTTAACGGCATAAATCCTGGCAACGGTATTAATAGTTTAAGACGCATCGAAAACAGACGATGCGTTTTTTATTTACCGAACGGATTTCAGCATAAACGTTGGGTAGACAAAACTTGAAATAAATTCGTAAAATAATTCATAAGATGCCTATAAACAATGATTAAATAGATGATTTAATGCTAAAAATAACTGCAATATTCATATGATGTTACTATAAAGCTAACATAAAATAACTATAAAGTGTTGACATGCGAAAAATATCGTGCTATATTGTAATGAAAATGAACGGTAAATAAAAATTATTTACGAAACAAAACTCGAGGCTACGAGAATATCAGAGAAACTTCGAATTATTTACGTTTAGAAAGAGAGGAAATAATGGATTCGAGAGAAAGAGTGCTGGCAGCAGTCAATCACCAAGAACCAGACCGGGTACCAGTTGATATGGTTCTGACGATTGATGTGTACCGGGATATGAAAAAGTTATTGGATATGGAATATTTGCCAGAGAACCCCAGAATGGGTCGATGGACTGAAGTTCAGATGCCAATTGAGATGATCAAAAAACTCGGGATTGATATGTATTACATTTCCCCACGATCCGGTGTTTCGGTTCATACCAAGAGTTTTGAAGATGGCAGTTTTACTGATGAATGGGGATGTTACTGGAAAAAAACCGCTATTGACAGCGGGCATTTTTACTTCGAACTGGTTAATCCACCATTGGCCAATGCCACCATAGAAGATTTGGAAACCTATATCTGGCCGGATCCGGAAGATCCAAAACGTTACGCCGGACTAAAGGAAGAAATGAACGAGGTTCGGGAAACGACGGATCTAGCAATCCTTGCAAAATTTGCCGGAGCAGTTTTTGAACTGGCAACCTATATGCGGGGCCACGAGCTTTGGTATCGGGATATCGTCAATAATCAGGAATTCGCCCATGCTCTGATGGATAAAATCTGTCAGATTCAAAAACGCACCAATGAAGTAATCATGGCTGAGGTTGGTGAATACGTTGACATTTTAAGACTCAGTGGGGAAGATCTGGGGATGCAGGATCGCCCCCTGATGTCGCCAAAAACATTTAAAAAAGTTGTAAAACCCCATTTAAAAGAGCATTTTGAACATGCCAAAAAGACCCTGCATCAATACAATCCACAAGCCAAGATTATGCTGCATTCCTGCGGCGCTATCAAACCATTTATCGCAGATTTGATTGATTGCGGTGTGGATGTGCTGGACCCGGTTCAACCGGCAGCTGCTAATATGGATCGTTATGAATTGAAAAAGGAATTTGGGAACGACATTGTTTTTCATGGCAATATTGATATTCAAAAGATTTTGCCTTTTGGTACAAAAGAAGAGATTACTCAAGAGGTTCGTGATGCGATTCGAGCTTTAGCACCTGGTGGTGGATTTTTATTATCCCCGGCTCACAATGTACAGGGTGATGTTAGTGCAGAAAATCTGGTACACATGGTAAAATGTGTTCATGAATTCGGAAATTACCCCATCAATTTAGAATAAAACATATAAAGAAAGACAGGTGAAAATAGTGGAAATTCTTAAGAAAATATCAGAGACGCTTTATGATGGCGACGAACGGGCCATGCCTGGTTTAGTTCAGGAAGCCATCGATGCTGGTTGTGGTGCCCAGGAAGTTCTTGACGCCATGATGGCCGGAATGGCGATTGTTGGTGAAGAATTCAGCCGTGATGAACTATATATCCCGGAAGTATTGTGTTCATGTCATGCGATGATGGAAGGATCGAAAATTTTAAAACCCTTGCTAACCGATCAGGATTCGAAATCTTTGGGAACCGTAATTCTGGGCAGTGTTCAGGGAGATATGCATGATATTGGGAAAAACCTGGTGGGGATGATGCTCGAAGGTAGGGGCTTAAAAGTAATTGACATCGGTATTGATGTGCCAGCCGAAAAATTTGTTGAAGCGGCCATTGAGCATCAGGCTGACATTGTTGCCTGTTCGATCCTACTGACCACCACCATGCCGCAAACCCCAAAAGTTGTAAAAGCGTTTGTTGATGCAGGCATTCGTGACAATGTCAAAATTATGATTGGCGGGGCTCCCATCACTCAGGATTTTTGTGATCAAATGGGATGTGATGCCTTCGCAAAGGATGCTGGTGGTGCGGCTGCTCTGGCAGTTGAACTGTGTCAAAAATAAGAGCGAACTAATTCACAATAAAGAAAACCAATCGCGGTTGTTCCATAATATCGATAATGCAACAACCAGTCAATGTAAACGTTTGCTCAGAATTGAAGCCATTTAATACACACCGACATTTCAGTAAATCATGTTAGGAATTACATAAACTAAATTTAAAAGGAGTAAAAAATGGAAAAGTATGTACTTGTCATTGATGAAGGAACCACCGGTACCAGAGCTTTAATTTTCAATCAAAAACTGCAAATTGTGGCGCAGAGTTATGAAGAATTTACCCAGTACACCCCCAGTGAAGACAAGGTCGAGCATGATGCCATGGAGATTTACGAAAAAAGTGTAGCAATGTGTCAAAAAGCGATTGGCGAGGCAATGATTACCCCGGCAGAAATTGCCTGTATCGGCATTACCAACCAGCGAGCGACCTGTCTGGTATGGGATAAGGAAACCGGCGAGCCGCTTTATAACGCCATTGTCTGGCAGGACACCCGAACCGCAGCCTTTTGTCAAGAACTAAATGCCAGCGAATGGGGCGAAAAAGCGAGAAAGACTACCGGTTGGACATTGGGGCCAGTCTATTCTTCGATGATGCTGAATTGGTACATTAATAATGTGCCTCTTATCAAAGAAAAAATTGCAACTGGCGAAGCTCTCTTTGGTACCATCGATACCTGGCTGATCTGGAAATTAACCGGTGGAAAAAAACATGCCGTTAGCTATTCCAATGCCTCGGTTATGGGCAGTCTAGATTTAAAAACAGGACAATGGTATGAGGAATTCCTTGCTTATCTTGGCATTGATACAAAAATATTTCCAGAAATCATTACGGACTCCGGAGATTATGGAGTTGTGCATAAGGATATTCTTGGTGCAGAAATTCCGATTTCCGGTGTGATTGCTGATCAACATGCGGCATTATTTGCCCAGGGATGCCGAACGGCAGGCACCGGAAAAATCACCAATGGTACGGGCTCATTTTTGGATATCAACGTTGGAAATGAATGCGTCATTTCTGATCAGGGATTGAATACTGTTATTGCCTGGAAACTTGGAGATGTGATGACGTATGCCCTGGAAGGATATGAATCGGTGACTGGTTCTGCCGTTCAATGGTTGAGAGACGGCTTGGAAGTGATTGCCGAGTCCAGTGAAACTGAAGCTCTGGCCCGATCCGTAGATGATACCAATGGGGTGTACTTTGTTCCAGCCCTGGCAGGATTGAGCGCTCCCTATCATGATCCTTTTGCCCGAGGAACGATATTTGGTATCACCCGGGGGACGAAGAAAGCCCATCTGATTCGTGCCACCCTGGAAGGTATCGCCTTTAGACTAAAAGATATTATGGATGTTGTGGCTAATGAAGCTGGTATAATGATGAAAGCGATACGGATTGACGGCGGGGCCTCAAAAAACAACCTGTTGGCGCAAATGATGGCGGATATGATGGATGTCCAGGTAGACCGTCCATTCTCTGTCGAGGCAACCAGTTTAGGTGCGGCAGAAATGGCAGGACTTTATGTTGGGTTATGGAAAGAAGCAGATTTTGATGCAGCCCTGACGATTGAAGCAAGCTTTACCCCGGAAATCGTTGCTGATAAACGCAACAAAGCATACGATGGATGGCAGGAAGCTATTAAGCGTTCAATGAACTGGAACTACTAGGATTAATCATAATGAAAAATAACAGCGTCATGACAGAAGGTTTATGGTTAGTCTTACAGATCGGAAAATAATGATTTGATGTGTGTTCGAATAAAATAGAGTTTTAAGAAATCATAGCCCCTGCAAATTTAGATAATTTGCAGGGGCTAATTTTGATTAAGCCACCGATTGATAAAAAAGTGGGAGACAAAAATGAAATTATTTTCTGTGAACGATTAAAAATCGCAAAGTTCGTTGCGGGTAATTCTAGTCGAACACGTATCGACTATCGCACCAAATAAGGCGTGCGTGCTGGTGCATCCCAATATTCGAGGTACTGGTCATTCATGCGGGCAAAAAATAATTGAAAGCCTGCTTGTTCCTGAACAGTCAGAACTTCTTCAACCCAATTGGCCACAATCCGGATGCCCTTGGAGCTCAGATATTTGTGTACACATCTGAAAATAATCAACATTTCCATAACGGTGGTGGCTCCGGTGCCATTAACAATGACCATGATCTCTTCACCAGCAGAAAGACTTAAATCATCAATCAGTAAATCTGTCATCAGGATGGCTGTTTCATCAGCAGTTTTCATTTTGTGACGACCACCACCGCCTTCACCATGCTGGCCCATACCAATTTCCATTTCATCGGTACCGAGGATGGCAAAAGCTGAACCATTTTGGGGATGGGTCGCAGTTTTATTGGCTACCGCAATGGTTGCCATATTATCGGCAAAATCCTGAGCAATAGCGGTAATCTCATGGAGTGATTTTCCCAGAGAAGCAGCAGCACCAACAATTTTATAAAGTGGGACACAGCCCACCAGCCCCCGGCGCCTGTCGGCATCACAACGTGGTGCATAGGCCACGTCTTCTCGGGTTACAACCATTGATACCTTCATACCGATTCTGTTTGCCTCTTCCATGGTACGGGTGCCAACCAGCATATCGGCGGCATGATTTAACACAACTAAAAGAGTCCCCTTGCCCTTGTCTGCAAGTTGAAGCGCCTCGAGGACTGCCTTATGCCCTGGTGCTGCAAAAATATCGCCAACAACAGCAATGTCAATCATTCCTTCACCAACAAATCCTTCCAGTGCCGGCTCATTACCCGATCCTCCCAAGGCGACGATGGTAACCCGGTTAGCGGTTTTTAGGCCCTTGTTGATAACAAGGTTATTTGGTTTTACCTCAAGTAGAAAGGGGTTGGCAAGAGCAAGGCCTTCTAGTAATTCGGAAGTGATATTTTCTGGTTTATTAATAAACTTTTTCAGATTCATGACAGAGGTTCCTTTTTTAGAGTTTGAATGGTGGTGCCCCATAACTGATCCTGGGTAAGTAGCCAGAACTGGGATAAAATCTGCACGGTATTAGATTGATAAAATATTAGCAAATATTGTTGATTAAAACAATATCAATGTCATGAAAACTAAATCTAATGTCACCAAAATCAAAACTATGGTTTAAATGAACGTAAAAGATTGTAACCCGGACAGTTATAAGATATAATATATTAATTAATTAAGATAAGATTATGGATAGAAAAAGGTGAAAGAATGTTGAAAATTGCGATTTGCGAAGATGAGGAACAACATAAAAAAATTCTGGTAGATTTAATTGGACGGTATCCATTTGAAGCAGAGTATTGTTTGACCACATTTAAGCATGGCTATGAACTTGTTGAGGCAAATCGCTCGGGCATAAAATTTGACATTATTTTTCTTGACATGCGGTTGGATAACGAGGATGGTATCGATGTTGCTAATGAAATCAGAAAAACCAATGCAACAGTGCGGATTATTATCACAACCTCATTAATTGAATATGCCATCCAAGGCTATTCAGTTAATGCCAGTGATTTTTTATTAAAGCCATTGCCGGAAGAAAAGGTGTTTCACGTTTTGGAGAAACTTGAGCATGACATCAGGTTGTCTAAGAATAATTTTCATGAAATCGAAATAAATAATGAACGAGTATTTATAAAATGTGATGATATTTTGTATTTTGAGAGTCTCGGACGAAAAATTAAAGTAGCAACCTTTGATTCCGAATATGAATACTATTATACGATTTCAGCACTGGAAAAAGAATTGGATTCGTTGCGGTTTGTCTTGTGCCACCGATCTTATATTATTCATTTGAAAAATGTCAAGAGCATCAAAACAAAAACTGCAATTTTGAAAAATGGTACGATGATTCCGATTAGTCCCAAACGAAATCAGAAAGTATACGATGCTTTTACCCGGTACATGGCAGGATTAATGGAATGAAAGCTTCATTAATCATTCGGAATATGATGCTCTTTAGTATTCCGTTTATCAGTTTCATTATCGGTTTGAACCTCTATTTTATTGATGTTCATGCTGATAACCGGCATCTGCTGGGGATTGTTTCTCTGGGGGCCCTGGTCTACATCAACATCGTTATTTTTGTGATCTTAAATGTTCTCGAGCATGAATCGGAAAAGATCAATCAATATAAAAATGCTAATGCCCAATTGGAACTGCAACAGAAGCACTACAAAGAAATGCTCGAAAAAAACCACGAAGTACGGGGTTTGTGGCATGATATGAATAATCATCTGATTACGCTGGAGTATTTGATCAAAAATCATGCCAGTGATGAAATTGAAAATTATCTGCGGCAATTTCACGAACTGCTCCAAAATTCTGCAGATCTGAATCGATCAGGAAATCATGTGGTAGATGCACTGCTGAATTATAAGATCAAGGTTGCTGCGGATCATCAGATTAATTTTGTCCACTACATTGCCATTCCAGAAAAACTGAAAATTAACAGCATTGATTTATCCATCATTTTGGGAAATCTCCTCGATAATGCCATTGAGGGCTGTATGCGGGATTTCCGACGGAATCAGGAAAAAATCATTAAGTTTAATATGTATTATAAGCGGGAGAGCTTACTGATTGATATCGAAAACACGGTTGATGAAAAAACGATTCAAAAGTCAGGAAACAATATTGTAAGCAGCAAGCGGAATGATGCAGATCATTATGGATACGGAATTTCTAATGTTAAACAAGTGTTAAAAAGTTACCAAGGGAATATGGTTTATCAAATTCTTGATGACCGCTTTAAATGCACGATTCTGATTCCGCTGGATTAGTGCACGCTGATCACAACCATACAAGCAGTGAAAAATGGTGTTTGTAAAATTGACAAAAGTTAGTGGATGCGATATATTATACAGGCATTTATAGCGTTAGGTTGAGGTGGTTTGTTGAAAGAAAAAGAATTGTCCCGTTTAATCCATGTCGCTCAATTGTATTATGAGCAAAATAAAACCCAGTCCGAGATTGCCAACGAATTGGCGATATCCCGACCTGCGGTTAGCTATCTTCTGAATAAGGCCAGAAAAGCAGGTATTGTAAAAATTGATGTCTTATCCTACTATCGCACAATCAGAGGACTCGGTAATGAGTTGTGTGACCGTTTTAATCTGAAAAGCTGTCACGTGGTCTCACTCCCGGAGGATCTTTATCAAACTGGTGCTGAAGTTTTACTGGAATTCTTACCCAAAGCGAAACTTTTGGGGCTGGGTTGGGGTTATAATACCAACAAAGTAATTTCTGCTTTACCCCAGCAAAAGCGGGGGGGGGTCAGTGTTGGAATAATCTGCCCATTAATCGGTGCAATAACGGCACCGCAACAGGGATATCATCCGGATGAACTGGTCAAAGAGCTTGCCGGTAAAACCGGCTATCACGGGGAGTTTCTTAATTGTCCGGCAATCCCTGCCACGGCAAAGGAGCAACTGGAAGTGATGGAGTCGGAAGATTTTAAACAAGTTGAGGATTATTGGCGACGACTTACGACGGCGTTTATAACCCTGGGCAGCTATCCTTCCGTACCGGATCATGGGTCGGCGATGCGGTTTGGAAAAAAACTGGTCGATGAAAAAGCGGTGGGCTGCCTGCTTTCATATTTTTTTAATCTCCAGGGGGAACAGATACGGAGTGATGACGACTATGCGATCCAAATTCCGCTTGATCTGTTGGCCCGAGTACGCGATGTGATTGGATTTGTACCCCAGGAAGCCAACGTTTTTTCAGTAATCAGTGGTTTAAAAACTGGGTATATTAAGCATTTGGTGATCACTGAAGCGTTGGCAAGTGACGTAATCAAACAAATGGATGAACAAAAAAACATTTAATACAAAAAACGCCGGAGCAATGTGATATGCTCTGGCGTTTTTTTAAAGCATGATATTTTGTTGATTATACTCGGTGAAAGAAAGCGCCTTACCAGCTACCACCGCCGCCACCGCCGCCACCGCCGCCGGAGAAACCACCGCCGCCGGAGAAGCCGCCACTGCCAAATCCTCCGGATCCCGAGTTGGGCGGAACAATAATATCCGATGTGATTGTGTTCATGCTTCGCATTAAACTCGATACGAATAACACGGAAGTAAAATTGTTGCCGTAAGTGGTGCCATAATACCAGTTGGGCGGCTCAATGGCAATCGACTCAAAATTTTTGGCCCATTTATCGGTTACCCCCAATACATAGGCGTAGGGCAAAATATTGAAAAAATACTGGGGGTTTTCGTTGACCAGGGCCAGAATCCGGTCTTTTTCAGCTTTCTCAATAAAGTTTTTAAAGCCAAGCACCTGGCCCAACCATAACCGACCCGTTTCTGTTCGCTGGGTAGCAATAATTTGAAAAAAGGCGGTGCCGAAGGTAGCTCCGAGTGCCAACAGTGCTGGCAGAAGTGAATTGTATTCCAAGAGAAAATTAACAACGAGTAACAGGAGCATCGCTACAAACAGGATTATAATTCCCAGGATCAGGCGTCCCACTGTTTTTTTTCGGGCTACACCCTTGCGATTGCGCAGGGCAGAGGTGATAATATTAGCGCCGACAATCGTGGGAGCAGCGGCAAAACAGGCGACAATCCCGACAAAAATCAGACCTTCAAAAAAAGAGGTCAGCATGCCAAGTTTATAGGCGCCATTAATGACATAAGCTAAAAGTGGCAGCGTCATAAAAATACTGATGACCGCCAGCCCGATTTTTGAAGCCGGAGTAAAGATCTGATGATCAGGGAGATCAAAATAACTTTTAATCTGTTCTTTGGTGGCCACGATGGTGTCGTAAAAACTGGCTGGAACACTGACGGTTGAAAAACTGTCTTTTTGATCAAAAATATTATTGAACAAGGTATGCTCAAAATCTTCAGCGTTTTCGGGAAGATTTTTAACCTTATGGAAGATGAACTTTTTCTTGTCCACCTGTTCAATGGTCATATAACCCTTATCGGCCCAATACATTAGTAGAGACATAACCTCTGGTTTATCCAGGGCACCATCAACAATAAAACCGATTTGGGAGGGGGTAAAATTCTGTGGCGGATAGAATTCTACGGTTTCAACCGGCTTTTTATCACGTCCGGTGAATAGCCAGATTAAGGCACCGCCAAGCAGGGACAAGCCAAAAATAAGATACATAAAGGGGATGAACTCATCGCCTGTAAAGGCATCGACAAAATATCCGTTTGGCAGATTGATTTTTAGGGTGACTCCTTGATAATTGGAAAGGGGTTGATTTAAAGTGCCCTCAATGGTGTTTCCGGTGACGGTAAAATTAACGGCATCGGTGATGGTGCTGCCATAGCCGCCGGAGATAAATTCTACCTGAGTTGGATCAAAGGGTTTTGGCATGACGATTTTGAAATGGGCGTTTTCAATGCTGGTGTCCCAATTCTGGGGAATAATGTTAAAGTACACATCATCCATACTGTCAATTTTGTCATCGCCGGGATTCCAGACGTAGGAAATCGGATACGTTTGAGTACCACTGACATATTTGTCGCCATCCCCGATTTGAATCACGACATTGCCATTTTCAGTGGAAGTCTCATAATTGAAATTGGCCACAGTGACATCAGTTAACCGGGCATTGTAGGATGTTTCTACCGGCTGTCCGTTGATCTCCCGATAAAACGTCCCGCTATAAGGAATATAGCGATAGATGCCGTGGCGGGGCTCTGTAAAGGTGACAGTGATGTTTTCCTGAACCTGATAGGCATGATTTTCCAAAACGTTCATGGTGACATCATACTGGTTGATATTAAAATATTCCTGGGCAAAGGTGCTTCCGGGAAAAAGAATTCCTAAAAGTAGAAAGCCAAGAAGTGTAAGAATAATCGGTTTACGTTGCTTTTTCACATGGTTTACCTCCCAAATATTTGTATAGACGGCACTGTAACAGTGCCGTCTATTTTTGTTGTATAAAATAGATATCCCGATGATTCAGAGCTAAATCAGTTAAATTTAACCTGAACGTTTTCCCGCTCGGAAGCAGACCCAACTTCAAAGAAGGGTTGTTTTTTGAATCCAAAGATACTGGCAACCAGATTACTGGGGAAGGATTCAACCTTGGTGTTCATGGTGCGAACAACGGCATTATAGTATTTTCGGGAGTTGGCAATTTCGTCTTCAAGCATTTTTAACTGTTGCTGTAAATCCAGAAAATTGCTGTTTGCCTGCAGTTGGGGATAGGCTTCAGCTACGGCGAAAAGGCTTTTTAAGGTGCCGGATAACGCATTTTCATTGGCAATTTTTTCGTCAATGCTGGTTGAATTCATGGCGGCTGTTCGGGCTGCCGTTACCTTGGTGAAAGTTTCTGATTCATGGGTGGCATACCCCTTAACCGTTTCGACCAGGTTGGGAATCAGATCGTATCTTTTTTTCAGATAGACATCCATGGTGGAAAAGGCCTCTTCCACCTGATTTTTAATACTGACAAAGCTATTTCGTGACAAAATAAGCCATAGACCGATAATCACAATAAGACCGAGAATAATTGGAATAGCAATCATTTTTTATAATCCTCCTTAAACAATTTTACTGGTAATATTATATCACGTCACCATACGGGCCACAATATAATTAAGGGATACTTTTGATTTGGGAGAAAGTCGTTAAATAGTATCCTTCTTTGACGATTTTATCCAGTTTAGGGTAATATTTTGCCTTGTTGGAAGGTAGCTTCTATATTATAATTAAACCGAACAAATATTTTGGATGAATTATAAAAAGTTGACAGGAGAAACGATGAGTTATTCACATATACTATTCGATCTGGATGGAACCCTGATCGATTCGAAAGATACGATCCGTCGTTCGTTTGAATATGCCCTGAAAAAAATGAATGTTCCGGATCCGAAAGTAACAAATATTGATGCATTGATTGGTCCGCCGATGCTTAAGACGTTTCAGGACATTTATGGTTTTTCATTGGATGAAGCCAGAAAAGGCTACGCGTTTTACTTGGAAGAATATGTAGGTAACGGCCAGATGTACCAGGCCAAGCTTTACCAGGGCGTTAAAGAGACCATTGCCACACTCTGCCAGAAAGGCTGTTTCCTGGCCGTAGCGACAACAAAAAACGAAACCAATGCCCGGAAAATCGTTGCGCATTTGAAACTTGATATTTCAATTAATCGGGTTTATGGAACATATAATGATGGAACCCGCAGCAACAAAAAAGAAATCATTACGAATCTTTTAGACGACAATGGTGTCAAGGATTTAGCTGATGTAGTGATGGTTGGGGATCGTCACTTTGACATCATTGGTGCCAAAGAAGTAGGAATTGATTCAGTGGGGGTAACTTATGGTTGTGGCGGTGAAGATGAACTACGACAGGCAGGAGCCACCCACCTGGTTAGCAGTATTATCGAACTATTGGAGATAGTAAATATCTAGGAGGAAATAATGGAATCAAAAAATATTAATTTGGAACGGACAGCTTTGATTAAGGGTGACCTTAAATTCACCAATTTTGGCCAGATTATTAAGTCCACCCTGTTCAAAAAATTGGTCAAGACATTCATTGATGAATTGACTGTAAAAAAGTCCTATCTGTTGCAGACGCTGGAGCCCTTTAAAAATGGCAAGGGCGAGTTTAATGAAACGGCCTTTATTGATTTTGTTTATCTGCTGAATATTAATTCTCTGGATGAGATTATCCAATCCGGATATTTTGATATCCAGTTTACCTATGAAGAATATTCCCAGCTGTTTCTGGGATTTCTGGAAGGGTTTTACAACTACTGGCGCAGTATTCAACGATTTATGATTAAAACTGATGTGTATAGTCCGGATGAAAATACCAAACGCTCCAAGGCTTATTCCCTGGCATCCAACAATGATGCCTTCAAAAAAATGGTGCTGGATCTTTATCGCAATATTCACTTCAATGTCACTGGGAAAAGCGTCAGTATTTATCGGCAGCTGCCCAGTGGTGCTCAGGTAGCTTTTCTAACCGACAAATTTGAGTTTGACCGGGGGGTAAAGAGCAAAAATGATTCACTGTACAAGGTACCCTACGTCTGGGAGGCGATTTTTGAACCACCGGTGATTTTTTATACGCAGTCCAGCAAGCGTGATGGGATTTTTCCGGTGAAGGATAAACGGATTTTACAAAAATTCTACCTGGATTGCGATGAATGGTTCGCCATCCCCGTAAAGGTCGGCCGTTTACTGTCGATTGTTTATGTTCAAAAAGAATTTTTAGCCCTGGGAGCAGGCCTGTTCAATCTCTTTGAAATGGCTACACCAGAAGAATTTACCAAACAAAAACCAGATGCGGTGGTATTTTTTGGGTTGGACGGAGCGCTTTTTGAGGATGATGAAAAATTGGGCTTTGTCGCCAAAGAAGATGACGTCTATTATGGGCTCTTACCTGACACCGCTGAGATTGATTACTTTGGTTATATGAAAAAAATGATGTTGACCCTCCATAATATCATTCAAATTGAGAAAAAGGCCATGCCGGTTCACGGGGCTTTTGCCAAGATTCGGGTTGGTGGCCGGAAGTCAGCCAACATCATGCTGATTGGCGATAGCGGGGCCGGTAAATCGGAAACCCTGGAAGCCATCAACAAACTGCCCAAGGATTTGGCTTGCGATTTTGATATTTTGATCGATGATATGGGTTCCCTTCATTTTAATAAAGAAGGCGAGCTGATGGCCGTCGGCACCGAAATAGGCGCCTTTGTCCGACTCGATGACCTCCAGCCAGGCTATGCCTACAGTACCATGGATCGGAGTATTTTTATGAACCCCAATATCGTCAATGCCCGGGTCATTGTACCGCAGATGGCTTATGAGGAAATTTCCAGATCGACCCGGGTGGACTTTGTTTTTTACATAAATAACTACGAAGAAATCTCAGAGTCGGCCCCCGCTATCGAACTGTTTAATGATTTGGATCAGGCCTACGCTGTCTTTTCTGAGGGCAAGCGGATGGCTAAGGGTACTACTGGCGAGGTGGGGATTACGACGACCTACTTTGCCAATCCCTTTGGGGCGGTGCAGTTAAAAGACGAGCATGAAAAAATTGCCAAGAAAACTTTTAAGAAAATGCAGGAAACCGGGGTTCAAATCGGAATGATCCGAACTCAGCTGGGTATTTCCGGTTACGAACAGAAGGGTCCCTTCCAGGCAGCCCGGGCGCTGATTCAGTTTATTGATAAATTAAATAAAACCGAATAATTAAGATGTTTCATTTCATCAGAATCTGGTATATAATTAAGTAAGTTTATAATCATTATAAGGGAGGATAAAATGGGTAAATTACAAGGAACACAGACGTTAGTTAATTTAATGACATCTTTTGTGGGCGAATCTCAGGCAAGAATGCGGTATACATATTTTGCATCGATCGCCAAAAAAGAAGGTTATGTTCAGATCAGCGAGATTTTCACAGAAACCGCCAACAATGAAAAAGAACACGGTGAGCTGTTCTACAAACACATTGCGGCCAATGAATACACATTGGGCAATGCGGTGGAAATTCCGGTGAGCGCTACTTTCCCGGTAGCCCTGGGGGATACCAAAAACAATTTATTGCATGCAGCTTCCGGTGAAAATGAAGAATGGAATGAGCTCTATCCCAAGTTTGCAGAAATCGCCAAGCAGGAAGGCTTTGACGAAATCGCCGAAACCTGGCTTCAGGTTTGTATCGCAGAAAAAGCTCACGAAACCCGTTATCTGAAGCTGGCAGCTAATATTGAGCTGGGGCGTACCTTTAAACGGTTCAGTGACGTTAAATGGAAATGCGGCAATTGTGGCTATATTTTTGAAGGTGCTGAAGCACCTGATGAATGTCCAGCCTGCAAACATGCTCAGGCCTATTTTGAATTGTTTGTCGAAACCTATTAAAAATACAATTGTAAAAACAAAAAGAAACGGGATTAAATCCGTTTCTTTTTGCTTTTTATTTAAGAAAGCTTTCGTTATTTTTCAAAGGGGAAGTGGTATTGTTCCAGTCCCAATTCGGCTTTAATATCGAGAATGTCTTTAATCAGCGCTTCATTTACCGGGGTGCCTTTGTCTTTGCGATCGAGCCAGGCTTCATATTCTTTTTCACCGGCGGTATAGATCCGTTCCTGACCGGGCATTTTTTCGGAGGCCCGCAGGTCTCTTAAGATGTCGCCGGTGATTTTCTTGAAGGATTCCGGCTCGGTAAAGTTCTCAATGTTAATGGCAATAAAGAAATGGCCCAGATGATAGGGTTGCGCCTTACCGTTGGCGTCAAAACCCAGCAGACCTTTTAAGAAAGATCCGCTTTGCAGGGCCGCCGAGAGGATTTCGACAAAGGTGGCGTAGCCATACCCTTTATAGCCGCCGGTGTCTTCACCGATGCCGCCCAGCGGTGTCAGGGCCGCTTCGCCTTTTACTAAATCAATCAGGATCTGTTTGGTATCGGTGCGGCTGCGTCCCTGGCGGTCAATGACCCAGCCATCCGGGAGATCCTTGTTTTCCCGGTCATAGACTTCAATTTTGCCGCGTTGGGAAACCGAGGTGGCGCAGTCCAGTACAAAGGGGAAGGGCTCATCACTGGGTACTCCGACGGTGATGGGGTTGGTGCCGAGCATGTTTTCGACTCCAAAGGTTGGTGCAATGGACGGACGGGCGTTGGTGCCGGTCATCCCGATCATATTGTTTTCGATAGCCATCAGCGGATAGTAGCCAGCAAAACCATAATGGGTCGAATTACGGACCACGGTCATTCCCATGCCATAAACTTTGGCTTTATCAATCGCCATCTGCATCGCCTTTTTGGCAATGACATGGCCCATGCCATCGTGACCGTCAATAACCGCAGTGGTAAAAGTGTCTTTTACGACTTCAAATTCTGTGACCGGATTTTGGATGCCCTGCTTGATCCGATCATAATAGATTGGTTTTAAACGGCCGATGCCGTGAGAGTCAATTCCCCGTTTATCGGAGGTAATCAGGATGTCGGCGCAGATCTTGGCGTCTTCTTCAGGCACGCCGATCCCTTTTAGGGCGTCGGTCATGAATGCTTCCAGAATGTCAAAGGGGATGCGGTAGGTTGTTTCGTCTTTCATTAATAATTCTCCTTATTTAATTCTCAATATATTTATTGGGTGATAACAATTTTGTCCACATAAGATGAAGTGGCAGCGTGAAGGGCCCCGACGTAATCGCAGCGCAGGCTGATGATGTCGCCGACCTGATAGGTGTTTTCGGCGTCGCTGACGTCGATCACCAGATGGTCGGAGCTGGAACCTTCGATGGTCAGTCCCGGCAAAAGGGGAAAGATATGGTCGGTATCGGTGTCCTGACGGCCCAGACCGCAGATGGCTCGACGACGGATTCCTTTATCCTCAAAGGTGGGGATTTCGCCGAAGGCATTGCGCCCGATTTCACCAACGGGATAGGTGGGTTTATCCTGCAACTCAAGGATCTCTACATCCAGAATAAAGGCGTCCTGATGGAGATAATCATAGCAGTGATAATAGGCCGACTCCCGTCCAAACAGGATCACATCGCCCAGTCGCAGGTTGTTGATTTCCCCAGGAAGCGTTTCATTGTCGACCAGATAATAGGCGCTGGAATTCCCACCAGAAACAATCTCGCAGGGAAGCTGATAATTTTCTTCAATCCGGGCTTTAACCTTAAAAAAAGCCCCAAAGGTTTGGGGAGTGGGGATGGTGGCACCAACGCAGGTGGCATTGGTGGCAATACCACGGAGTTTGATATTTTTCATAGCGGCAATTTCATTAATATCCTGATCCAGTTTCGCAAAAGCAGTTGCGATTAAGTCGTTCATTTCTGGTTTAGGCGGATTTCCGTCACCAATAAATAGACCTTCACGCAGATCCCCCAAGTCAAGCATGTAGAGAATGCCATGGATTTTTCCCTGAGCCTGGGCCGCCTGATTTAACAGCCGGATGGTTGTTATTTCGCTGTTTAAAGATAGTGTCGCATAGGCAACGGCATGATTAACCTCACTGGGCATCGGCACCCGGATCAGCCATTTTTCACAGGGAAGTGGGGCCAGATTTTTAAGGTTTTTTATCCGGGAATCACCGATTGTGGTGGCGCCTCCATCCAGAAAAGCCTGGGCAATTTCCAGGTTGCCGCCGGTACATTTGGTGACAGCAGTGACAGCGACCCCTAATTTACTGGTGCGCTGAATCACGGCTTGCGTATTTTCAACTATTTTTTGCTTATTGATTTTAAGTAAGGGATACATAAATGCTCCTTTGCAGTTTTCTGGAGTTTAGTATATCATAAGCGAAAAAAAAGCACAAATGATTGACAGCGGTTCCGCCCTTATTTATAATGAGGGTTGAAGATCATTAGGAGACCGGAAAAAGTTCGTCCCTTTTCGGGGGAGCGGATTTTTTTTTCGCAGCGGCGGATAAAATAAAGGATTTTTTATCTTTTAAAGATGTTTAATAGGCTATTGAACAGGTCGTCAAAAATAATAAAAGCAAAAGCTTGCTGTTGTTCTGATTTAAGCAGGGAGAAACAGGCAGGCGAGCAAACGGAGGAAATATGTCAACATACGAGCATAAAAGAATAGAAGAGCGCTGGCAGAAGCATTGGGAAGAAAATGAAACCTTCCGGATGGAAGAAAACTCAGATAAGGAAAAATTTTACGGACTGGTTGAATTTCCCTATCCCTCTGGCGTTGGGCTTCACGTCGGTCACGTACGTGCCTACACATCCCTGGAAGTGATTGCCCGAAAACGGCGGATGGAAGGCTTTAACGTCCTCTTTCCGATTGGCTGGGATGCCTTTGGCTTACCGACTGAAAACTATGCCATTCAAACCGGCCGTCATCCCCGGGAAGTGACTGATGAGAATATTGCAGTCTTTACCAATCAGTTAAAACGAATTGGTTATGCCTTTGACTGGGATAAAGAAATTGATACCACTGATCCCAACTATTATAAATGGACCCAATGGATTTTTTTACAATTGTTTAAACATGGCCTGGCTTTTCGGGATCGAACCTATGTCAATTTCTGCAATGGTTGCAAGGTGGTACTGGCCAATGAAGATTTCCGTGACGGTAAATGCGATCGCTGTGGCAGTGAAGTGGTGCAACTTGAAAAAGACGTCTGGTTTTTAAAAATCAGAAACTATGCCGAAGAATTGCTAAAAGGTTTGGATGACGTCGATTATCTGCCACGGATTCGCCTCGAACAGGAAAATTGGATTGGTAAATCGGTGGGTGCTGAAGTTGACTTTACCATCGCCGGTTATGACAAAGCGCTACGGGTCTTTACCACCCGGCCAGACACACTGTTTGGCGCCACCTTTATGGTTATTGCGCCCGAACATCCACTGATTAACGAGCTGTCCGAAGCGATTACCAATATGGATGAGCTGGTTGATTATCAGGAGCAGGCCAAACGCAAAACTGAATTTGAGCGGGTGCAGCTGGCTAAGGATAAAACCGGGGTACGGATTCTGGGCATCCAGGCCATTAATCCGGTAACCAACACCGAAATCCCCATTTTTATTGCCGACTACGTCATGATGGGCTACGGTACCGGCGCAATCATGGCTGTGCCTGGCCATGACACAAGAGACTGGGATTTTGCCAGAAAATTTAAACTGCCAATTATTGAAGTTATCAAAGGTGGCGATGTTACCGAAGCGGCATATACCAATACCGATTCCGGTGAAATGGTTAACTCCGGCTTTTTAAACGGAATGGAAGTCAAGGAGGCGATCCAGAAAACCATCGACTTCCTGGAGCAGGAAAAATTGGGTAAACGCACCATTAATTATAAAATGAAGGACTGGGCTTTTAACCGGCAACGTTATTGGGGTGAACCGATACCGATTGTTCACTGTCCCAAATGCGGAATGGTACCGGTGCCTGAAGATCAGCTGCCGTTGGAATTGCCGATGGTCGAAAGCTATACCCCTACCGATACCGGCAAGTCGCCACTGGCCAATATCCCCGAATGGTATCAAACCACTTGTCCCGAGTGTGGTGGCCCGGCTGAACGGGAAACCGATACCATGCCCCAGTGGGCTGGCTCCAGCTGGTATTTCCTGCGTTATTTTGATAACAAGAACGATGAAGCCTTTGCCTCCCCGGAAAAACTGAAATACTGGATGCCGGTGGACTGGTATAACGGTGGGATGGAACACGTTACAAGACATTTGCTTTACTCCCGCTTCTGGCATCAGTTTTTGTTTGACATTGGCTGTGTACCGGTGCGGGAACCCTATGCCAAACGAACCGCTCAAGGGTTGATCCTTGGCAACGATGGTGAAAAAATGTCCAAATCCAAGGGCAACGTGGTCAACCCCAATGTCATCATAGAGGAATTTGGGGCCGATACCCTGCGAACCTACATTATGTTTATCGGGGATTATGAAAAAGCGGCGCCCTGGTCCGATAACGGTGCAAAAGGCTGTCGCCGCTTTCTTGATCGGGTCTGGAAGCTTCAGGAGATTGTGACTGATGAAGCGGGCTATGGTCAGGTGTTGGAAACAGCCATTCATAAAACCATTAAAAAAGTCAGCGATGATTATGAAGAAATGAAATACAATACCGCGATTGCGGCGTTGATGACCCTGCTTAATGAATTCAATCGGGAAGGGTCAATTACCCGCGACGCCTTTAAGACTTTTCTGCAATTGCTCTATCCGGTCGCGCCCCATATCACTTCGGAAATCTGGCAGATTATGGATTTCGGTGGAACTCTTGATGATGCCGTCTGGCCTCAATATGATGAAGCTAAAACGGTCGATGATGTCATTGAAATGGCTGTCCAGATCAATGGCAAGGTGCGGGGAACGATTACCATTCCAGTGGCTGCGGATAAAGAGGCGGCTAAGGCGATTGCCCTGGCTCAGGAAAATATCCAGGCGTATACTCAGGGGAAAACGGTTGTCAAAGAGATTTACGTTCCCGGAAAAATTTTCAACATCGTGGTAAAATAAAAACGATGAAAGTGATTCATCTCTATACTGATGGTGGTTGCCGGGGTAATGGCAAAGAAGGTGAGAATCTGGGCGCCATTGGCGGTGTACTGATTTATCCCGAAAAAAACGTGACCAAAGAGTACAAGCGAGCCTATGAAAACACCACCAACAATCAGATGGAATTGTTGGCGGTGATTGAAGGCCTGAAAATGTTAAAAGAGTCCTGTGAGGTTCATATCTACAGTGACTCGGCCTATGTCGTCAATGCCTATCTGCAGAACTGGATTGGCAGTTGGAAGGCCAAAAACTGGACCCGGGGCAAAGCCGGGGCGTTAAAAAACCGGGAAATCTGGATCGAATTGGATCAGTTGGTCAACCGCCACAAGGTTATTTTTCACAAAGTTAAAGGCCATGCTGATAATCCCTACAACAACCGGGCTGATTTGCTGGTAAATCAGGCCATGGATGAGTACCGACTGACGGAATAATGCTAATAATTTAGTTAAAAATAAAGGACTTAAACCAAAATCTGGCTTAAGTCCTTTTATTTATGCGATTTTTAAGCGTTTATTAAAAAGCCATTAGCAGGCCTTTATCGTTGGAATAGTAGGTGGTTAAGCCGTGCATCGGAAAGATGTAAATTTCTTTGAGATCAAAGCGTTTTTCCAGCAGATCCTTGAGAATTTCAGCCTGGCTGAGATTATTGCAATGGGTAATGACCACCGGAAACTGCGGTTGGGTCTTGATTTTTTCTTCAACCATGCTGGCAAGACTTGACAGGGCTTTTTTGATGCCCCGTGCCTTAGTGACCAGCTGAATTTCGCCTTTATCATCAGATCTGAAGATCGGCATGATTGAGAGTGCTGAAGCGACTGCGCCAGCTACTCGATTCATCCGGCCGCTCTTAACCAGATTAGAAAGATCCTGGAGTAAAAACCGTAGATTCAGGGTCTCCAGATAAAGGGATAATTTTTCACTGATGGTGTCAAAATCCATGTCACCAGTTTTGATTAGATCCCGGAGTTTCATCACCATTAAAATCATCACTGGGGAGGTGGCGTGGGTATCAAAGAGGCTGATTTTTAGGGAATCATCTTCTTCAAGAACCATATTTTTAGCAACCCGGGCACTGTTGTAGGTGCCGCTTAATCCAGAAGTCATGGTAATCACATAACTTTCCTTATTTTTTCGCAGTTCAGCCGCAAAATCCTCGGGGGAGGGGCATGACGATGAGGTCGCTGTTTTTTCAGCCTTCATTGCGGCAATCAGTTCTTTGGGATTGAGGGTTTCATCATCGATAAATTCGTGATTGCCAACGATTATTTTTAAAGGAACCAGCGAAAAATCAATCCCGTCCTTTTCCAGAAAATCTTTAGGTAAATCACATGAGCTATCACTGATTATTCGTGGTTTCACATTTAATTCCTCTTTTCAATCATTTATCTTTTGAGATTTATCTTTACGATGCTGATCAGCAGAACAGCTAAAGTTCTCATTTACCTGTCAGTAAACAAGCCAATGGTAAACGAATATGCTTAAAAAGAGCTTTCGTTAATTTAAATGGATTCTGTCAGATATGGAACGCCATCTGCTTGTGTTAACTGAGTTAGGACGTCCTGGGTAATCAGGTTGGCCGCCTGACCATAGTAAATTTTACCCAGACTGTTTTTTATTGAAAAACGTTTGATTTCGTTTTCCTTGAGTGCATCAATGGCAAGGATCAGTTCGTTAAAATTATTGGCAACAACTGCGGCCCCCTGTCGTTTAAACCAACAGGCATTTTCACCTTCCTGACCAGGGGTAGGATTATAAAGAATAACCGGAATTTTTTTGGTTACCACCTCACTCAGGGTGATGCCGCCAGGTTTGGTGACCATCAGATCACCAACAGTATAAAATTCATGGATATCCTTAACAAAGCCAAAGATCCGGGTATTTTGAAGGTTTTCCATTTCAAGTTCCCGTTGGAGATGTTGGTTTTTGCCGCATATGACGATGGTCTGGAGATTATTCATCCGATCAGTCCGTTGACAAATTTCTTTGATGTTTTTCAGTACCCCATAAGTTCCAGCAAAAATGATCAGGATTTTTTTATGGGGGTCGAGACTATATTTTTTTAGGATGGCCTGACGGTTTTCCCTGGCATAGAAAGCGTCCCGGATGGGAATCCCGGTTTTTAAGATTCTTTCCCGGGGAATGCCCTCACCGATCAGCGTCTCTTCAACGTTTTCGCAGGCGACATAATAACGATCGGTTTCCTGATGAATCCAAGGTTTAGGAATACAAAAATCAGTGACAACGGTAAAAAGCTTGATATGGGGGTAATTATCTTTTTTTAGAATGGCTGAGATGGTATAGCCATACGTATTGATAATACAGTCCGGTTTAAATGCGTCAACCATTTTTAATAAGGCTTTGCTGGTAAAATTCCAGAGGTTGTACATCAGTTTATTATGCGCATATTCTTCGACATCATAATATACCCGTTCGTAAAAGCTGCTGCCAATCGAATAGGAAAGCAGATAGGATTTTTCAATCATCCGGTTGAGTGTGGGATTGGTTTTATCAAACAGATCCTCAACCGAGACAAGATGACCCCGGGCTTCAAAGCTTTCTTTAAGGGTTTGGGCTACCATTTTATGGCCCGACCCGTGGGAGCAGGTTAAAATTAGTATTCGTTTAGGTTCTAACATGGTAATCCGTCCTTTCATGAGATTTTTGGCGAAAACCTCCAAATAACGTATATCGTTAGTTTAGTCAGAAAGGATTAGATTTCCATTAGAAAACTAGTCATCGACCTCGATCCCTAAAATGCAGATATCATCGGATGGGGGCTGACCCTGTTTGAATTTGGCACAGGCATCAATGATATGGCTGCCCAGGAGGTTGATCGGCAGATCTGGGTTCTGTTTGATAACTGAGATGATCCGGTCCATCGAGAACTCTTCCCGCTGGGGATTTTTGGCATCGACGAGACCGTCGGTAAAGAGCAGCAATTTATCGTTTCGGGAAAAATTGATGCGCATATCAAAATAGTGCATGGTTTTCATAAATTGCTGCAATCCCAGCATCGGCAGGTTGGGCTTCAGTAGCTCGATCTTGTGATTGGCTTTTAAAAGCACTGCATCGGGATGTCCAGCGTTGGCAAAATATAAAACATCTTCACTAGGATCCAAGACCAGCGCGATGGCGGTAAAGAAGGTGTTGTCCATTTGCTGGCTGATATCGGACTCAATCTGCTTTAACACCAGGCTGGGAGACTGGTTGATGCGACTGTCTTTCATGGTATAGGAATAGCTCAGTTTGATCATGCTGGTAATCATTGCCGCATCGATACCGTGACCGGTGGCATCAGCGATTAAAAGACTGATCTTGCCATTATCCATAAAATGAAAATCATAGAAATCCCCGCCGACTTTGCGAAAGGGTTTTAAATAACTGTAAAAATGATAGTGATTGGATACAAAAGAGCCAGGGGACGGAATAATCTTCTTTTGTAGGTTTTGCGCAAATTGTAATTGTTTATCAAAAAGTGACACAAGCGATTCATAGTGATCTGAGGTATTCAAACGGTGACCTCCGTAAGGTTCAATTTTTTTTTATTATAGCATATTATTTTGAAATGTTATGCTGATTTCTTTAAAAATGATTGAAATTATTGATACTTACCCTTATAATGAAGTTATCAATATGAAATGAGGTGTCTAAAATGATTGAATTTGTATACGGTTCAAAAGGAAGCGGCAAAACAAAAAAAATGATTGACATGGCAAACACTGCGCTGGAGACCTGCGAAGGGGATATCATTTTTCTTAATGACAGAGACAAATATCGAGTAAAAGTAGATACTAAAATCAGATTCACAAACCTGGAGGAGTTTGGCATCGTTGGAACAGATCAGCTTTTTGGCTTCATTAGCGGGGTTATTGCAGAGAATTATGATGTGAAAATTGTTTTTATTGATAATACCTTACGGCTGATTAATTATCAGTCATCAGAGGACATTTGTAAAATCGTCCAAAAAATTCAACAGCTTACAGAAAAACATGATATAAAATTCGTTCTCAGCTTAAGCTGTGAAAAAGAAGAATTACCAGAATGTGTCACTAAATTAATATAAACGCTTCAGACGAACCTGATTAGCAATAAAACGGTTCGTCTGTTTAATCTTATTGAGGAAATAAATAAAACCCATGAAAGACTATCGGTATAACATCTATTCGATTTGGCTCAAAGAACGCTATGGCGAAAAAGTATATAAGATTCCAATCAATATCCCGGTGACCTGCCCCAACCGCGACGGTACCCGGGGGAGCGGTGGCTGTGTGTATTGCGGTGCCAAGGGTGGAGGCAACGAAACCTTGTCGGATCAGCTGTCCGTCAGCGAACAGCTGGAAAAAAATATTGCCTATATCGGCAAACGCTATCACGCAAAAAAGTTTATAGCCTATTTTCAGAGCTTTTCAAACACCTATTGCGAATTTTCAGACTTTAAGAAATGGATTCTGGCAGCGCTTCGCCCGGATGTAGTGGAGATTTCGGTTTCAACCCGACCGGATTGTATCACCGACGAACAGCTTTGTTTTCTGGAAACAGTTAAAGCCGAACAGGGCGTTGAGGTAACAATTGAGTTGGGATTGCAGAGCGTTAACGAAGAAACCCTGAAAATCATTAAGCGGGGGCATACCCTGGCTGACTACGAACAGGCCATCGATCGGATTAAAGCAGCTGGCCTGTTAACCTGCACCCATATGATTCTGGATTTACCCTGGGATAGCGAAGCTGATGTGATCAGTGGAGCGAAGCTTTTATCCCGCAAGAAAACTGATTTTGTTAAGTGTCATAGTTTATACATCGAAAAAGACACGCTATTGGAACAGTGGTATCAAGAAAAAAAGCTGACACTTCTCCCGAAGGATGACTATATCACCCGGGGAATTTTATTTTTGGAGTATCTCGACCCCAAAATTGTAGTGCAGCGGCTAATTGGCCGAGTGCCCAAAGAGGACTCGGTTATTACCAACTGGAATACCAGCTGGTGGAAAATTAAAGATGAGCTTGACGCTCGCATGGAACAGGAAAATAATTACCAGGGACGAAAATTCTCTGGGAAAAATAAAAAGAGGTAAAGTCCTTGGGAACAAAATATTGGCAAGAATTTCTCATCCCTTATCATCAGGCAGTGGATGAGATCGTATTAAAATTCACAAGTTTAAAAGAGCAGTATGAGAAAATTGGTGAATACTCCCCGATCGAATCGGTTTATGGCCGGGTTAAGAGCGTGGCCAGTATTCTGGAGAAAATTAACAAGTATGGCGTTGATATTGAAGCCCTGGAGGAAACCATTCAGGACATTGCCGGTATTCGGATTATGTGCCAGTTTGAAGAAGACATTTACGAGGTCGTTGAGTTGATTCGCAAACGGACAAACTGCGATATGGATGTTGTCAAGGTCAAGGATTATCTGAGCGAAGCCAAACCAAGCGGCTATAAAAGTTATCATCTGATTATCCGTTACCCGGTTTTTTGTGTGTCCGGTAAGCAGTCCATCCTGGTGGAAATTCAGATTCGTACCCTGGCCATGAACTTCTGGTCGATCATTGAGCATTCCTTAAACTATAAATATAAAGAAAACATCCCGGAAGCCATTAAAATGCGGCTAATCAATGCGGCCAATGCCGTCAACGATGTGGATCGGGAAATGTCATCGATCCGTGAGGAGATCCAAAGTGCGCAGCGGCTGTTTGGTATTAAATCCAGTCTGGTTACCAGCATACTCGATAATATTGGCCATTTATACAAACTCAATCATGGTGATAAGGCCTCCCACTACGAAAAAATATTTGATGACCTGTTTGCTCAGGAGGACATTATCCAGTTGATCTTGCTGCGAAAAGAACTGGAGTCGGAAGTCAATAAGATTGAGGCAGAGGTTTAAGAATCAAAAAACATGCTTGTTAAAAAAGAACAGTATGTTATAATAACACATTGTAAAACATATATAAACGAGGAGGTTGTCGATGTCTGGACATTCAAAATGGTCGACTATTAAACACAAAAAAGGAAAAGCAGATGCAAAACGCGGTCAAATCTTTACCAAGTTAGCAAAATATATTGCGGTGGCATCCCGGGAGGGTGGCAGCGATCCGGATATGAATGCAAAATTAAAAGAAGCCATCGCCAAAGCGAAGGCTGCCAATATGCCCAATGACAACATTGACCGGGCTATCAAAAAAGGTGCCGGTGAATTGCAGGGCAGTGTCTATGAAGAAATTACCTATGAAGGTTACGGACCGGGTGGCGTTGCGGTGATTGTTGAGACCCTGACGGACAACAAAAACCGGACCGCTGGCGATGTTCGTCATGCCTTTGATAAAAATGGCGGAAATCTTGGTACCAGTGGTTGTGTGGGTTTTCTGTTTACTAAAAAAGGCCAGATCATGATCGAAAAAGCTGATGGTCTGGATGAAGAGGCACTGATGATGCTGGCTCTTGATGCCGGTGCCGAAGATATTGAAACCGCTGAAGAAGGTTATGAAATCAGCACCGAGCCGGTGGATTTTGGCCAGGTTTGTGATGCTCTGAAACAGGAAGGCTACGAATTGGCTTCGGCTGAGATTGCCATGATCCCATCCACCGAAGTCGAACTGACCGATGCCACTGAAATTAAAAAAATGTTAAAAATGATCGATATGTTTGATGATAACGAAGATGTTCAGGCAGTTTGGCACAACTGGACAGGTGAGGAAGATGAATAAAAATACCCCGTTCAAACGGTTTAAAGATGTTGTTCTTTATATCGTGATGACCATTTTTCTGATTTTTTTAACCTCATCGTTTGTGATTGAGGATGTCTATTCGGCAGCGGATCAGTTGACCATGACCGAAAAGGGGATTTCTGATGTATATTCCATTGCCGTCGGGATGGAACCCGAAATGCTGACCATCAATAATGGTGAAGCGGAGAGCGAAGATAAGACAACAGAAATTAAAACCGACGATGGTACCACCATCGTGATAACCGAATACACGTTGGGTGATAAAAATGAAGAAATTCTTGAATACCAACAGATCTTATATTCACTGGGTTTCCTGATCAGTCAACCCTCCAGTGAACTGACAGAAGAGGTGCAAACGGCAATTAAAACCTATCAGGCGATGAAGGGTCTGGAGCAAACCGGGAAGCTTGATCGCTCCACCATTATCTCTTTGGTTGCTGAAGACGTTAAATTTGAAAAAGGTGACAGTGGCAAGGTGCTGCAAACCTATCAACAGATTTTAGTGGCCCAGAAATATCTGGCCGCCGAGTCAGCCACGGGAACCTTTGATGACGCCACTGAAACAGCGGTGAAGGCTTTCCAAAAAGCCAATGGGCTCACCGAAACCGGAAAAATTGACGCTAAAACCATCAAAGCTTTGGATGCATTGAGATAGAATTAAATAGGGTTAGCATTAAGCCGTCAGAATTGGCGGCTTTATTCGTTTGATGGTTTACAAAAACCATCTATTTGATATAATGACAATACACATAGGATTATTTTTCATACACGGGAAAAGAGGAAAGAAATGAAAGTTGTCACACCAAAAGAAATGGCGGTTATGGATCGCCATGCCGTAGCTGCCGGGACACCCAGCATTGAATTGATGGAACGGGCCGGGCATGCTTGCGCCGAAGTTATCAAGGCGGATCTTGATGAAAAGGCCCAGATTATCATTTTGTGCGGGCCAGGTAACAATGGTGGTGATGGACTGGTCATCGGCCGGTCATTGATTGAGGATGGTTATACCGTCCATCTATTTTTAACGGCGGATCGGGCAAAATTGTCGGAAGACAGTCGGATCAGTCTTACGCGTCTGGAAGATAAAAATATTCCCATCCGCACGCTGCAGGATGACGCTGATTTGGAAGATCTGAGTCTGATTATGAAACGGGCTACCCATGTGGTTGATGCCATCTTTGGCACTGGCCTGGTGGATAAAGAAATCCCGGACAGTTACAATCGCATCTTTGATCTGGTCAATGATTTTGATCGGGAGATAATTGCTATTGATATTCCGTCTGGCCTCAGGGGCGATATTGGTTTGACCATTGGTAATGGAATTTTAGCCGATAAGACCATTGTGATCCAGAATTATAAAACCGGTTGTTTGTTAAATGATGGGCCTGATTATACGGGTGATACCATTCTGATTAATATCGGGATTGATGAAAACAGCATTCCCAATGAAAAATACTATACTCAGGAAAGTGATCTTAAATTTCCTCAGAAAAGAAAAAAGAATACCCATAAATACGATTATGGTTCAGTGGTTGTGATTGCCGGTTCCAAGGGGATGAGCGGCGCTGGAATCCTCTCAATCGAAGGGGCCTTGAAAAGCGGTGGCGGTCTGGTGACCTGCTATGTACCTCAGGATATTTATATTCCGGTGGTGGCCCGAGCTCCGGCTGAAGCTCTGATTAAAACCTATGACTGCAATATTACCTCGGACGACATCAAGCATGACCGCAAAAAGGTAATTTTAATCGGACCGGGGATTGGCCGGGCCAAGAACTACAGCTTTATTCTGGAGCATTTATTGGAAGGCAGCCTGCCGGTGGTGATTGACGCTGATGGCATCCATCATCTGGCGGTGGTGGTGGATTCTCTAAAAGAATCCAAAACCCCGGTGGTTATTACCCCGCATTTTGCTGAATTTTCCAAGCTTATTGACGTGCCGCGAGAAGACATTTTAAAAGACCCGATTGGTTATGGTCAGAAATTTGCTATTGAATATCAGGTAGTGGTGGTGTTAAAAGGCTATCGGACGATGGTATTTGGAACCAATGGCGAGATCTGGTTTAATTCCACTGGAAATCCGGGAATGGCTACTGGTGGTAGTGGCGATGTTCTGGCTGGGATGATTGCCGGGATTGCCGGACAAAACGTTAATCTGTTTGAAGCTGCCCGGGCTGGCGTTTTTTATCACGGCAAGGCTGGTGATTATTATGCCGAGCATTTTGGCCAGAGTACCCTAACGGCGCATAGCATTATTGAATCCTTAAAATATGTTTTAAAATGAGTTGTTTAAAATCCCGGAATTACCGGGATTTTTTCTCTTTGTTTGGCGATTTGAAGATTATGGGTTATAATAATCAGATGAAGTTTGCGGCCGGTTTATTGGTCTTTTAAAAACTTAGCCAGGAACGTCGTGGTATCAGACAATTGCATTTGGGAAACTCGGGTGAATCAACTGTGAAGGGATAGCGTTGTGACAAATATTTTAGTAAGAAAGCTGATTAAAAATTATGAGAATACCGGAAATTCCCGGGTTCGGGAAAACTACGGAAAATTGGCCAGTATCATGGGGATTGCTTCAAATCTGCTCTTGTTTTTCATTAAAATAACTGTTGGGCTGGTGTTTAACAGCATTTCGATCACCGCTGATGCAGTCAACAACCTCTCCGATTCCGGCTCGTCACTGGTGACGCTGCTGGGTTTTAAACTGTCCGGCAAACCGGCCGATGCCGACCATCCCTTTGGTCATCAGCGGATGGAATACATTTCCGGATTGGTGGTTTCCTTTATCATTCTTTTTTTAGGGTTGCAGCTGATCCAGAGTTCCTTTGAGAAAATTCTCCATCCGGAATTGCCTCAGTTTAGCATGATTACGGTGGTAGTTTTGATCATTGCGATTTTGATCAAGTTGTGGCAGTGCTTGTTTTATCGAAAGATCGGTAAGACCATCAACTCGCTGACATTGATGGCGACTGCGACTGATAGCCGGAACGATATTCTGGCAACCTCGGCCGTATTAGTGGCAACAATCATTACTTATCTGACCGGCTTTGACCTCGATGGTTATATGGGGGTTGTGGTGGCCATTTTTATCATCGTCAGCGGCATTAATCTGGTTCGGGAAACTATCAGCCCGCTTTTGGGCACAGCGCCATCGAATGAACTGGTGGATCAGATTTATAAAAAAATCCGCAGTTACGAACACATCATTGGCCTTCATGATCTGATGATTCATAGCTATGGGGAAACCCAAACCTATGCTTCAGTGCACTGTGAGGTGCCAGCGGAACTGGACTGCCTGATCAGCCACAGTGTTATTGATCGGATTGAACGGGATTTTCTCAAAGAAATGAACATCCATCTGATCATTCATCTCGATCCGGTTATTACCAACGACGAGAAAACGACAGCGCTAAAAGAGCAAGTGGAGCAGACCATTGCCGGGCTTTCACCGGATATTCACATCCACGATTTTCGGGTGGTGTGGGGATATAACCATTCCAACCTGATTTTTGATGTGGTCGTCCCTTATGATGCACCGTGGAGCGATGAGGAACTGAGCATGATGATCGCCAATGAAATATACAAAATAAATCCGGCTTATCACGCCGTGATTACGATTGACTATAATCACTATGTCCCTAATCAGGACGAGTTTTGTGTTTAAATCGTGAGCCGGGAAACCAAGTCCCGATTAATTTATTCAGATCTTAGGAGAAGCAAACTAGCATGAGCAAGAAAAAACCTGCACAACGAATCTTAAACAATGCGCCCCGCAGCTTTCGTATTTTTACCTTCGGATGCGCGAATGTAAACCTAAAAACGATTCAGATACACACTCATTAATGGCATATTGCTCTAATTCGCAGGCTGTTTTAATAATTTTGGAAAGAGGGGAATTGACCCTCTTTTTTTAACTTTTTGGCTCGTTTTTAGCATATTTTATGTGATTTTGGCCTCTGATTTGAATTAAGGCCCCGCTTTCAATCATGGCATAGGCCACACGATCGGCGCTGCATGTGCCGCAGCGTGTTAACTTCCGAAGCTCCGCTCTGCTAATCGGTCCGTGCCGCTCAATATGCTTTAATATCGGATCGTGATATTGATAAACTAATTCGTCTACCAAAGTGACAGTTTTGTTTTCTTCCCAGGTAAAATGATGCTCCATGCCGTTTTTAAACAGAATTTTTATTGGCACGCCGTCGTTGACTGTTATCCGAGTTATTAATGCGTTCGTTATTTCATGTAACGCTTTAATGCCAATGCGGTTTACAAGGTCTTCATAAGCATAGGATTGGCACGAATCAATCATCATCTTTTTAAAAATGATCATCCCATCCAAAAATCCAGCGCTGTCACTTTTATCCACTATCCTATCAACGCCATCTTTTTCGGCCAGCTTCATTTTTAGGGTTGTTATTTCATGTTCGATTTCGGCTTTTTTCAAGACAAAATCTTTTTGGCCCATCGATTCATCCGAATACAGGTAAAGCTCTTGAAGCCGGATCAGGGCGGTTTCTTGTTTCTTCAACTCGGCTTCCAAGGGATTTGATCGCTGAACGATGGTTATCTTATTTTTCATTTCATACTGATACGGCGTTGTTTTTTTAGATGCCATGATCAAATATTTTTTAATCTCAAGGATATTCTCATCGGGGATGTCCACAACTCTGATAAATGGCACGCCACTCAATAGAATTTTTCGGATCGTCCCGATTCTCATTTTTGGATGAATCACTTGAGTAAGTTTGTAATAATTTGACAAGTAGTTAAAAATGAACGGCAGCAGCACGATATCTCCGATGCTCCCTTTGCACACATCGCCATGCGAGTACCCGACGCAACGGTACCGGGAAGGGATTAAGCCGTTCTTCCGGACGCGATCGGATCCAGCTATGTAACTTCTCCCGCACTCGCCACAGACAATCAATTTTGAAAAAACTGAGGTTTTCACGTTCTCGCGTTGCTTTTGGCTATCGCCCTTAAGATTATCGCTCAGTATTCCCTGGACCCGGTTAAATTGATCTCTGGTAATAATCCCGGGATGATTGTCAGATACCAACACCCATTCATTTTCATTTTTCTTTTTCCCTCGGGCCGATTGCTTATAGTTGTAGCGGTAGTCGCCAACGTAAAAAGGATTTTTAAGAATATCACTGATGGTCTTTGATCGCCATTCTCCATCGCGCTTTGTTTTAAATCCTTCTTTCTTAAGCACCCTGGCAACCTTCACTGATGATCGCAATTCTTCATATAGATCAAAAATATACCTTACTATTTTTGCTTCTTCTTCGTCGATCTGAGGGAAGCCATCGCCGTCCGACTGATTATAACCAAGGGGATAACGGGCCCCGTTCCACATGCCCTTGGAGGCCCGGTCAATCATAACTGATAAAACCCGCTCCCCGGTCAGCTTTCTTTCCAGCTCTGCAAATACCAGGATGATTTTAAGCATGGCTTCGCCCATGGCGCTGCTGGTGTCGAACTGCTCACTTTTTGAAATAAAAGCAGTATCATATTTCTTTATTTCTTCATACATTTCGCAGAAATCAATCAGGTTCCGGCTAATCCGATCGATCTTCCAGACCAAGATGTGGGAGAACTCACGGCTTCGGACCCGGGTCATCATTTCCTGATACTTGGGACGATCGGTATTCTTGGCTGAGAATCCGGCATCTTCGAATATCTCATAGTCTTCAATATTTAATGCATATCGGGAGTAATTAATCAGATCATCCCGCTGCAGGGGTAGACTGTCCCGATCAGCCTGCATGACAGTAGAAACCCGGATATATAGAGCTGCTTTTTTAGTTGGCATGTTAACACCTTCGTTTACTGGTATTGGTAATGGTCGCACAGTTTCGCCCGGTTAAGCACCTGTTCAACAGGCATGCCGTATTTTTCCGCCAGATCCCACTCGTTCAAGCGTTTTATATCTTTCTCAAACAAGTATGGTGGCATGGTAAAATAGAGCGCAAAAGCGTCGGCTGCGGCTTCATGCTTGCCAGCGGTATCGATCGCAGATTTTGCTCGACCGTGGATAGTTATATGCCCGAGTTCATGAGCCAAAGCATATCGACAATCGCTGGTCGTCTTAAATTTTGGCAAAATCAATTCGCATCGGAAAATGCACGGTTTGTTAATACCTTCGCAACAAGAGAGGGAAAAACCGCTATCTGCAATTATTTCCTCAATTGAATGGATGGGAACCGGCAGCGTCAAGATGGGGTATTTGTTTAATATTTTGATTACATGTCTTTGTGTCATTTTATGCAATGTTGAACCTCCGTTTATCAATGCAATGTTAAAATAGAACGTGCGTTCTTTTTATTGTAGCAGATAAACGATAAGATTTGGGGATGAATAAGAGTAAATTATTGTTGAAAAATAATTGAAAGAGGGCGGGGAGAGGGGCCTCCCCGGGTAAAATATGGTTATTGTTAGCAGATGTCAAATATTTAAAATTATTTCAAGCCGTATTGAGTTTTTACAGAAAGCGTACCATCCTGGAAGGATAGAATTACATTTGCGCCAAAATCTCCCTCGCCTTCAAAAGAGTATGTTTGGGTATAGTATGGTTCGCCCTTGGTTCCAACTTCTGATGATAGCGTTCCTGGTCCACCAACAATAGCAACCACCTCATCGTAAGTCATGCCATTTTGAATGGCTGTGAATTCATCCATGTTCATCTTTGGAGAGTTATCCGGCGCCGTCACTGGTTTAGCTTCTTTAACCGTCGAAGATGCAACTTCGGTTTGGGCTGAAGCCTGTGGAGTTGTTGTGGCTGCATTACCACCGCCAGTTATCCCTGCGAACCACATAAGCGAGTAGATCGCCAATATGATCGTTAAGAAAATTCTAAGACCAATCCCACCCTTACTATTTACCCATAAAAGAGTGAGTCCGGCCGGGGGAATAAAGACACAAGCCAAAACAACCACCCACGTTTTTTGCCACCAATGCACTTTTACATTTTCATCCATTTTCTGTTACTCCTCCTAATTAGTTTAGTTAAAGTATATACTGATTGCTTAGTATCTGTAAACCGATAGAACGTGTAAAATTTAGGCAAAATCATCATGATATATCAAAGTTCATCGAAAGTTTGACATATGTAAATATTAAAACGTTAAGTGGGGACGGTTTCACTTAGCCAATCAAGCTGTCTAGCCGAGCGACCAGCTGCTCAGTATAAGTGTATATATCATCTAACTTATCTAAAACTATCTTTTCGTTTGTCTCGCAATTGGGGATTATGATATACTTCGTATTTTCTTTTAAGTATATCCGGCAGATCCATTTTGTTACTTTCCCATCGATGATAATTGAAAAATAGCTGGCCGTATCTTTATACCCGATCCGGTTTAAATCAATGGCATTATGAAGGATCGATTTAACGATGAAAAAGGTCTCTATTTCTTCATCAGTGGTTATGATGTTCGACACGTTGGATATCAGACTCGATTCATCAACTTCCTCAAACTGTTGAATGGCCTTTGGCTCAAATGATTCATCGCTTTTTAGCGCATTCTGGATCTTGTCGTTTACCAGTTCATTAATGTACTGAGAAACCGACTTTTTAACTGTGGGCCGGTACTTTTCGACCGTGTTTTGTGTCTTCATGCCGTCATATACGCCCTGGGATAAAATGAAACGGATGAAATCGTCTGAAGGGTTTGCGAACTCATCTTTGAGTACCTTCTTTATTAATCCGAGATATTTTAATTCAGAGGCGGTGTCTAATATCATGCTGAGATCAAAGTTATCCTTGCAGAATTTCTTAAGCTCCACAACCTCGCTGTCGCTGATATCAAGCAAATTAATCTCAAAAAATGGCGAGCTGTCCATTTTGTTTTGCTCATCCAGGTCGCTGTAAAAACGATAAACCAAACCATTAGTTAGTATTGCAAACTTGGCTGCCGTAGTACCAAAGTAGCGGAACAGTTGGGAGTCGTGTTTTTCCAGCTGTTCATTGATCGATTTGGCTTCAATGAGTAAAGTAAGCTCACCGTTTAAAAGGATTGCATAATCCACTTTTTCGCCTTTTTTAATGCCAACATCGGCCGTGTATTCAGGTATAAATTCGGTCGGGTTAAATACATCGTAACCCAGAATCTGGAAGAATGGCATTACTATCGAAGTTTTAGTTGCTTCTTCTGTCGCAATGTTATCTTTCGTCTTTTTTACTCGCTCAATAAACTCTCTTAACTTCTCCTCAAAACTCATGGTTTCCTCCTGTAGATTTAGTTTTTAATTTAATTTGGCGTTTTCTATTGCGGTGGATCGCAATTTGAGCAAGGCGTGAAGCCCTGGGATTTTGCTTTCTCTAAATCAATCGGGATCTTACTCTTGCTCAACGAAGAACATCCGTCAAGGTGATATTTTTTGCCGCTTTCAGTGATATAAACTACAGTCCCGGTTGATTCTGTTTCAGTGGCAGATTGCGCTTGCGATGCCGTTTCCGGTTGAGAATTGCTTGCTATCGTCTGTTCAGGAACCGCTTTTTCAACGGCTGGTTGAGGCAACTCCACGGTTTTACTTTCAAGGGAGGCGACAGTATCTTCGGCAATAATAAGTGTCTTCAAGGCGTCGTAGGGAATAAGGCCCTTTTGGTCATTTGTTAACCCATCATAAGAAATTTTTGCAGATTTTATTATCTGTGTTTTTTCTAAAGTCACCGCTTTAGGATCGCCTATTGCTTTTATTTTACTTTCTGTTTCCTGTGCTACAAGCTTGTTTTGCTCTGCGATCTTCACGGTGTTTTGACTGTTTGAATTACCTGAGATGCTACTTATTCCAACGCAGCTTGGTATCCAAATCAGCACAAAGAACACTGTGAATATTACAGATAGAACAATTTTTAAATTTTCTTTTAACTTTTTGTTATATTTCCACATCAGAAATATTCCAATCGGAGCAAAGAAAAAAAGCGCCAACCACATGACCCACTCTTTTTGGTAAAACTCTAAATTTTCATTCAAATTATTGCCTCCTTTAATTTTTGACATTTGTCAAACTTTCAACAAAATTTGACAAAATAAAAAACAGACCTTAATAAAGCCTGTTAATTTTTCTTATTCTTTTCTCTTCTTGCCCGTTGACCTTCCAGATAGATCAATAAATTTCGCTTATCTTCGTCCGGCCAATCTTTGTAATCTTGGAACTCAGTCCGCAGCGGTTCATCAGCCATAACGGCTTCCAGTTCTTTTGTGTAGTCGTGTTCGTCGTAAAGGTCTTGGTCGACGTCGCGGATTGGGGTGGGGTCGTCGGTACGGCCGAGAAGGTAATCGGTAGAGACATGGAAGTAATCGGCTATTTTATTTAACATATCATTATCCGGAGTGCTATATCCGTTTTCGTAATTAGAAATTGCAGACTTCCCGCTCAAACCAAGTATGAAACCTAATTCATCTTGAGTAATTTTATTAGACTTTCTTAATTCTTTTATTCTTTTTCCAATCATAGTTACCACTCCATTTCATAAAGATTATACAACATTGTTCAGATGAATTGAACTTTAAATAACTAAGTTCAAAAAAATTATACATATGAGTTGACAAGTACATAATGCTTGTATATAATAAAAGTACAAAATGTTTGAACTAGAAAGGTGGTGAGGAAATGCTGGTGTATACCGAAAGATTAAAAGAGGAGCGAAAAAAGAAGGGGTTTACTTATGCATATATGGCAAAGCAGCTAGGCTATAAGAGTAGATCGACCTACAGATATATTGAACTTGGAGTGACAGCTCCTAAATTAAGCATTATGACTCAAATTGCATTCATATTAGGAAAACCAATAAGTTATTTTTTTAACTTAGAAGTACAAGAAACTAATACAAATCCTAAAGCGAGCTAAGAAAGGATAAACATGATCAAAAACCGTAAAGAAAGAATAGTCGATCTGATACAAATAAAAAGAATGTTTGCTGATGGTTTTGCACGATGGCGTGCCGACGACATGTACATCATTGGTTCGAAAGCCATTTTCGTTACTTCAAATAAGGTTATTTTTCCGGACATGTCTATTTACGAAATTACGCAAATAGAGCGCGGAGATTTAAAAATATTCAGTAGAATGAGGCTTTTGGCTGAAGTTTCTCGCTATTACGGCCTTGAATTTAAAGAAGCGTTAAGTGACCCTGAGGATGCTCTTGATAAGTTGATTAGAGGTGAATTTGAATTGCTGATTGAATCTGATGAACAACAAATCAAAGCAAGAGAACAAAGCAATAAACCAATTGCAACCATCATCGATTTCGTAACAGAACATGCCGTTATCGCAGATAAGGAAGTGCTGATGAAGTACAGCTGCCCGAATGTCTATGACCATGACTTTGGTTATAAGTGGAGAAAACCGGCCTACTGCAACGGCGGCAGGCCGAGAAATGGGGAAGATGTCTGCAAGAAGTGTTGGGGGCGGCCAGTCGGGGAACCGGCAAAGAATTAAGCGGGGGACTAACTGTCAGAGAAGGGAAAGCGGTTTACACCAAAATTATAACCCGAAAGGAGGACCAAAAGAATGAACGATAATTGCAAGAATGTCCTTAAGATGTTCAGACTTCGTGCCGGAATCAGCCAGGAAGAAGCGGCCAGCGCACTAAGTATATCGATTCATACCCTTTACAACTACGAAACTTACTCAAATTATTCACGAAAAAACATGCCACCCGAAGAGATTATCCTCGAAATGATGGATCTGTACATCACTGACCCAGATCCGACCCGTCGGAGAATGCGGCAGTTTTACATGGGGATTATGTACCTTTGCGAAACTAATCAGATTTTTAGTAGCATCTTCCGCGGCGTGAAGTCACGGAATCTATCGGAAGCATTTATCAATTACCAGATGGAACTGGAAGATGTTCAGACCATGGAACAGCAGATACGGCGGGTCATCGTCGACGACCAGATAGAAGACCATGAAACTGATGTCGCCGGGGCATTTCTGAAGGAGTTGATTGAGAGTACCTTTGCCAATGTTGTGTTTGCGGTATCGGCCATGGAAAAGACGGTTATGCCACAAAAGATAGCCAAGAAAACACAACCCCGAAAACACTTGATTATGAATGAAAGGAGGCCATTGAGCTATGAGGGAGAAAGACTATTTGCTCGGGGTTGACCGGGAAGTACAAAAGAAAGCGCTGGCAGAGTATGGGATTTTTACAGATGAGCAACGCATGGAAGCGTTAAAAATAGAACTTAATATCGCCGCTTTCGTCACGCCATACGATGAAGTGATGTCCCAAGCAAAAGAGGAAAAAAGTGCTTAGACAAAAAGAAAGACACCCGTTACAGCGGATGCCTTTAAAAATAAATTTGAAATTACTATACAAAAATTTTACCACACCAGGGTGCGGAATGCAAGTGGCGGGTTCTTACCTCCGGCCCGCCGCTGTTATTTAACTTGGAGGAATTTTTTAAGGAGAAAAATCATGGATGCACAAAATTTGTTATGTAAGTTGGCCGGGAAAAAGGAAGCCTATACGGCAATGAGTGAAAAAACCAAGTTCTTTAATTTTATCCAGAAAGGCAGTATCGGAGTGGCCATAAAGCTGATCGATGAAATGATCACTGACCTGGAAGAAGTCAGTGGACTTCAGGCCCCGGTTAAAGGAACAAACGACAAGGTGGTTCAGATCCAGCACCGTCGTGTTGCGAGGTAGGCCATGGAGCGAGGCGAAAAGTATTCAACGGATTATTATGTAAGCAAGAAAAGAGAATTTGCTGAGCAGATCGGCAGCCCAAACAAGTTTCAGGAAGCAATTGATAGATTCCGGGAAGCCAATGGGTTGGATCCGGAGTATAAAACAGGGGGGCGAAATGAGAGTGTGTGAACTGGTCGAAAAACTCTGTGAGTGCGATTTAAACGATGAAGTAACACTTTGGGACGATTGTTCGCTGGAAGCTTTCCCGGTTGAACAAGTAGACGCTAAAAATAGTCGCAAAGGACAGGTCTTATTGACCTTTAATAATTAGGAGGGTTTGAAATGATTGAAAGACAATGTAATGCATGCGGCCATGTTTATGAGATTCACTATAATGCCGATCCGGCGACATTCATTTGCCACTACTGTTGGCCCAAGAGCCCAAACCGGGCCATGCGGTCGCTGATGCGGGTTAAATCCCGTCTGTATGCAGGAAATTAGGAGGGGAATTATGAAATTACTATCACTAAAATTAGAAAATTTCCAGGGCATCAAGTCTCTGGAAATAACATCGGATGGCTCTGATATTGAAGTCCGGGGCGACAACGCTACCGGCAAAACGACCATCGGAAATGCCATTACCTGGCTGCTATATGACAAGCCGCTTGACGGCGGGAAAAACTTTTCCCCCAAGACTCTAAATGGCAACGGTGAAGAAGCCCACAACCTGGTCCATGGCGTGGAGGCCGTCTTCACAGATTCCGGCCAGCGGTTAAAACTTAAAAAAGAATTCATGGAGATCTGGACTAAAAAGCGTGGTGCCTCGAAAAGCACTTTCACTGGCCACACAACCGACTACTATTTGAATGACATACCGGTTAAAGCGGGTGAATATAATAAACGCATTGAGCAGATCTGTAGCCCTGAGATGGCCAAGGTGTTGACCAGCCCATTTTATTTTCCGGTTGATATGAAATGGACAGACCGGCGGGAACTATTACTCACGGTTTGTGGAGACATCACTGATGAACAGGTGATCACATCCAGTAAAGAACTGGCCCCGCTGGGAGCCATCATTAATGGCGCAAATGGCCAAAGGATAACTATAGATGACTATCTAAAGATATTCAAATCATCAATGACAAAAATAAATGAGGATCTGAAGAACATCCCATCCCGGATTGATGAAGCTGAAAAGGCTAAGCCTGATGTTGGCGACATTTATCCCAAAGTTTTCGAAAAAGAAATTGCAGAACAAGAGGCGGACATTGCGGAATTGCAAAGACAAAAGCTGAATCTGGAAAACGGCAAGGTCGATGAAGCGCTGGTTGAAAAGAAAAAAGAGATCAATAACAAGCTCATCCAGAAATCGACCGAATATGCTCAGTTGCAAAATAGAGAATGCTCTGACCAAGCCGATGCGCTGATGAAAAGTGCGCAGTTGGTAAGAAATGCTGAAATTTCTTTCAATAGCCAAAGAAAAAAAGTGCTCGAATTTGAATCGACAATCGCTTATAAACGAGAACAGCAAGTTAAATTATCGGAAAAATATCGAACTATCGCAGCACAACAATGGCATGGCGAAACGGTTTGCCCGACGTGCGGTCAGGAATTGCAGCCGGAAAAGATCGAAGAAGCGAAAGCAGCTTTTAATCTCAGCAAGTCAAAACAGCTTGAGGCGATTAATAAAGAAGGATCTGAAAATTGCAGCAAAGCCATTCTGGAAAAGCTGGTCGCTGATCTTAAGCTGGAAGAAGCAAACCTTGTTAAAGCTGGCGATGAGCTCAAAGAGCTACAGCAAGCCCACCAGGCAGCCCTTGGACTGGTCAAAGATCCGATCCCATTCGCAGATACGACCATGGGCAAGGCGTTACAGGCTGAGCTGGATGAAATAACCAAGCAGATTGACGAACCCAATAATGATATCGCCCCCCAGATTGCCAAAATAAACGGCGAGATCGACCAGATAAAGGCCAGAGTATCCGGCCTGAACGACAAGCTGTCTGACTACAAACTGGCCGAAAAACAGGAGTTGCGGATTGCAGAATTGAAGCTTCAGGAAGAAAGCCTGGCCGCCGAATATGAAAAGCTGGAAGCCAATGTTTTCCTGTGCGAACAGTTTATCAAGGCCAAAGTATCCATGCTGACGGAGAGCATTAATAACCGATTTAAAAATGTCCGGTTCAAGTTATTCGAAGATCAGATCAACGGCGGTCTAAAAGAGTGCTGTGAGGTTCTGGTGCCATGCGCCGAGGGTCTTATCCCATTCAATACGGCCAACAATGCTGGCAAGATTAATGCTGGGATTGAGATCATCGATGCCCTGTCAAAACACTGGGGCGTGGAGATGCCGCTAATCGTGGATAATGCCGAAAGCGTTACTCAGTTATTAGAAACAGAGTTGCAAGTAATTAAATTAGTAGTTGATGAAAAATACAAAGAATTACAAATAAATGGAGGTAAAGAAGAATGGCAACAAATAGCATAGCAAGAGTGGATGAATTTAAGAGCGTCCTGAATGATAAGACAATTCGGGCACAGATCAAAAATAGTTTGAAAGAGAACAGCGGGGCGTTTCTCAGCTCCATGATTGACCTTTATTCCGGGGACCCGTACTTACAAAAGTGCGACCCTCAGGCGGTGGCCATGGAGTGTTTAAAGGCGGCATCACTGAAATTGCCACTGGTTAAGTCGCTGGGGTTCGCTTATGTGGTTCCTTATAATAACGTTCCCACCTTCACGATCGGATATAAGGGCTTGATCCAGTTGGCCCAACGGTCAGGCATGTATCGAAACATCAATGCCGATGTCGTTTATGAGGGCGAATATATTGGCCAAAACAAACTATCAGGTGATCTTGATCTTTCCGGTGAGGTAGAACTGGATAGCAAGGGCCAAAAAACAGTCATCGGATATTTTGCCTATTTCAAACTACTTAACGGATTTGAAAAAACTCTGTATATGTCAAAAGAAGAAGTAGAAGCGTGGGGGAAAAAATACAGCCAGGCTTACAAGAGTGGAAAGGGCGGGACGCCCTGGTTTAAAGAATTTGACAAGATGGCCATCAAAACAGTCTTGCGACGACTGATTGGCACCTACGGCGTTATGTCCAGTGAAATGCAGGAAGTAATGGCGTCCGAGAATGAAGAATCAAAAGTCCAGAGAGAAATTGACGCCAATGCCAATAAAGAAACTATCGACTTTAGAGAAGTTGAATATGAAATTGACCCGGAACCAACTGGCAATGAACCATCCGAGGCTGAAAAGCAACAGATTCTAGCAGCAGAACAGGCCGAAGCCGAAGCGGACTATGGCCAGCCGAGTTTCTTATAAACCATGGATGTTCTTGTTATCGCCAGTAGCAGCCGGGGGAATGCCTATCGTATTAGCGACGGGCAAACCTCCCTGTTGCTGGAATGTGGGGTGCCGGCAAGACAGATTCAGAAAGCTTTGCAATTTCAGTTACATAAAATCGATGGCTGTTTAATAAGCCACGAACATCTTTGACCATTCTAAAGCGGCCGAGGATCTGGTTAAAAAAGGTATTGAGATTTACAGCAGCAAAGGCACATTGGAAATGCTGGGGTTATCCCAGCACCACCGGGCAAATGTTCTTTATAACCAGATTGCCAGGAAAATTGGAAGTTTTCAGGTATTACCATTCGATGTTCAGCACGATGCGGCGGAACCACTGGGATTTCTGATTGAAAGCACTGTCACCGGTGAACGGCTATTATTCTTCACCGACACCTATTATTTGAAATACACCTTTGAGAGACTATCGGTGATTATGGCTGAATGCAATTATTCGACGGAAATCATCAAGGAAAACGTAAAAAACGGAAGTATCCCAGAGGCTCATAAAAATCGGGTTATACGGTCGCATATGAGCATTGAAACATTATTGGAATTTATTAAGGCGAATGACACCAGCCAGTTGAAAAAGATTTACCTATTGCATATGAGCGATGGCAATTCGAATGAGGATGAGTTTAAGCGGCGGGTACAGGAAGTGACAGGAATCGAAGTAGAAGTATGCTAAAGAAAGAAGGAAAAAAATGAACATTGAAAACGCAATTAAAAATGTTATTGACGATAGCCTGGAATCAGGAATGATTGAAAGACTGGTGGTTGAAAACCTTGAAAAAGGCATAAATAAGTCCCTTGAGAACCTATTAGGAAGCTACGGTGATATCACAAAAGTGATTGAGAAAAAGATCAAGGACGTTATGGTGAAACAGTTGGAAGGCTATGACTTTTCGCAATATTTGATTAAGTTAGATTGCGTATTGACGGAGATTCTTAAAGAGACTTCTTTCGACAATAAAAAGATTCTTGGCAATTTCAAAGAGTTGATGGCTAAAAACGAGCTTCCTAAAGTTGTCAAGTTGTCTGATATCTTCGAAGAATTCAAGAAGTTTGTTGCAGATGAAGTTGACACAAGCGGATTGGAAGTTGAATACGATGACGGCCCATCCTATCAGTGGGTTAATGCCAAAATGACGGTAAACTTCGACGAAAGACCTTCCTGGTCAAGTTCAAGTTTTCAGTATGCAAATGTTGTTTTCGAATGCGAGGAAGATGAAAAACTTAATTTTGAGATTCGTATTTCGAAGTTTATGGATTGCCGATGGTCCTTATCGACAGAAATTGACAACTCAATCAGTTCGTTGCGATATCTCGATGATTTAAAGATCTATTTGCTGAAACTTATTCAAAGTGGCGCAAAGATAGAAATTGATTCGGAATACCTGGAAGATGAAGTGAGACCTGAACAAGAACCGGAGGCAACATATGAATAAAGTTATCCTCGTCGGCCGCTTAACCCGCGATCCAGACGTTAAAAACACCACATCAGGTAAATCAGTGGCCAGCTTTACACTCGCCGTTGACCGCCGTTTCAAAAACAAGGATGGCCAGAAAGAAGCGGACTTTGTGCCAATCGTGGTATGGGGAAAACAGGCAGAATTTGTCGGGCAGTATTTATCAAAAGGTAGCCAGATCGGAGTATCCGGGAGATTGCAAGTCAGAAGTTATGATGCCCAGGACGGCCAGCGCCGGTACGTGACCGAGGTTGTGGCCGATGAGATAACATTCTTGAGTAGCAAGAAGGACGTCAGCAATGCTGCCAATACCCAGCAGCAAAGCAACAGCGAACCTATGTCGACAATGGGCCTGGACGAAGAATTTAACCTAATGGCGGATGACGATCCGGATGATATCCCGTTTTAGTAGCTTTTTATAAATTTATATATAAAGAGACCAGTATTCTATAATTCAGCGGAAGGGCGGGGTCGCAAGGCCCCGTAATGGTGATTTATTTTGAACCAGAGAGGCGGTGATTGATTGTCAAAGCAAGGATGGATAAGTCTCCACCGCAGCATTCAGGACAATTGGATATGGGAGGAGAAACCTTACGACAAGGCGAGAGCGTGGATTGATATTCTCTTAATGGTTAATCATAAAAAGAAAAAAGTGGTACTTGGTTCGCAATTGATCGAAGTCGACAAGGGTGAAAAAATAACATCTATCCGCAAATTAGCTGAACGCTGGGGATGGTCTACAACTAAAGTTGATAGCTTTTTAAAGATGCTTGAAAGCGACAAAATGATCGAATTAAAAAAAGACACTAAAAAAACAGTCGTAAAGGTGCTAAATTATGCCAATTATCAAGATCAAAACGATTCTGAAAGTGACACCGAAGTGACACCGAAAAGACAGCAAAATGACACCGAAGTGACACCGAAAAATACAAACAATAATGATAATAATGCAAATAATGAAAATAAAGGGGTAAAGCCTAACGGCTTTTCGGTTGTTATTGATAATTACACGGATGATGTGGATCTTAAACAATCGATTAAAGACTTCATTGAGATGCGAAAAAAGAATAAAAAAAATATGACTGTCAAAGCATTGGAGTTGATGCTAAAAAAATTGGATGGTCTGGCAACTGATGATTTTACTAAGCAGCTTGTTGTTAACCAAAGTATTGAAAATTGCTGGCAAGGGATATTCCCACTAAAGGATCAAGCGATTACTGGACAACAAGCATGTTCAGGGACAAACAACCAGTTTTTAAAAATGCTTAATGAAATGGAGGACGAAAATGAATAAAAAAGAAACAATAATGATCATGGCCGTTTTAAAAGCGGCATATCCAGCTGGATATAGAGACATGAACCAAGAAGATAATATAACGCTCGTTAATTTATGGATGAGGATGTTTGCTGATCGGCGGTACGAGGACGTCAATAATGCGATTGATGCCATTATTCTAAAAAATAAATCTAATTTCCCACCATCACCTGGGTTGGTCATGGATCAACTCATAAAAAACACCACGCCCCCGGAAATGACCGAAATGGAAGCCTGGGAGCTGGCATTTAAAGCAATCAAGAATTCGTCCTGGCATGCGGAGGCTGAATTTAAAAAACTACCTGAAATCATTCAAAGATCAGTCGGATCACCGGAAATGCTGAGAAGCTGGGCGGGAATGGATGCCGGAACAGTTAACAGTGTGGTGCAGTCAAACTTCATGCGAACCTTCAAAAACCGGAAAGAACAGGATCGGGAATACCTGGCATTGCCGGAAGAAGTGAAAAATAAGATATTGGCGTTGAGCGAGGGGATTGGAGCATGAATGAAAGCAGTATTAAAATACCCGGGTGCTAAATGGGGCCTATCCGATTGGATCATTAATTTCTTCCCAGATCATCACAGCTACTTAGAACCGTTTTTCGGAAGTGGAGCGATTTTATTTAAGAAAGATAGATCGAGCATAGAAACAGTTAATGACCTTGATGGTGAAGTCGTGAATCTATTCGAATGTATCAGGGATGATCCGGAGAAGTTGGCCACGGAAATATATTTAACGCCATATGCCAGACAGATTTACGAAGAATCATACTTGGCGGTACCAGATAGCAATAAGTTCCAAAGGGCAAGAAATTTCTACATCCGGTGCAATATGGGCCACGGTTTCCGTACTACTGGTGAAAAGGTTGGGTGGAAAAATGATGTTCAAGGACGGGAAAGAGCTTACGCATTAAAGCAATGGAATGATTTGCCCGAACAAATCATGTTAGCAGCAGAACGGTTAAAAGGTGTTCAGATTGACAATCGACCTGCAGAAGAATTGATCCCACGTTTTAACTTTGATTCAGTTCTGATATACGCTGATCCACCATATATGCTAGAAACCAGACATGGCAAACAGTATCGATGCGAAATGGATAAAAAACAACACGAGAATCTTTTGGAAATATTAAAGGCACATAAAGGTCCGGTGATATTGAGTGGATATGAAACTGATACTTACAGTGACATTCTGGGGGGGTGGCACCAAGAGTATAAAGACTCCTACACCCAGGCTATGAGTAAAAAGAGAGAAGTTTTGTATATGAATTTTGAGCCGCAAAAACAGATTGGGATGGTGATTATTTGAATTGAATGATAATTTTGACTACGATTGCGAAAAGTGCGATCAAAAAATAATAAAAAGTGACGGACAACACTGCATATTGGACCCGGATGATTTAAACCCACTGTGTCCGAGGATTGTGGTTTATGAGGAAAAGGAGAAAGATCATGGAAAAAACAAAAATTGAATGGTGCGATAGCACGTGGAATCCACTTACAGGCTGCTTGCATGATTGCCAGTATTGCTATGCAAGAAGAATTGCGAGTCGGTTTGGCGGACATAAGGGCAGCGATCACATTGTCGAGTTAGAAAATCGAGAAGAAAAACCATATCCTTATGATTTCATACCAACTCTACACAGATACAGATTGGATATTCCTAAAAAATGGAGTGAAAGCCGAAACATTTTCGTCTGCTCCATGGCTGATCTCTTTGGTGATTGGGTTCCAGACGAATGGATCGATGAAGTCATGAAAGCATGTGCGGATGCGCCGAAACACAACTATTTGTTTTTGACGAAGAATCCGAAACGATACTTTGATTATTTTGAAAGATCATTTCAAGCAATACCAGAATCTTATGATTTTTCAAAAGTAACTTTACTTACTGGGACAACGGTAACAAACCAAGGTGAGTACGATAAACATTTTGACGAAGACCTTGTATATTGCGACTTCCTAAGTATAGAGCCGATTAGTGGCACAATAAACTTTTCGGACTTTTCATGCTCTGACTGTCCCCAGATTAAATGGGTTATCGTCGGCGCTGAAACCGGCAATCGGAAAGAAAAGGTAGTGCCGGAAAAAGAATGGATCAGCTCAATTGCAGAGCAGTGCGATCAATGCGGCATTCCCGTTTTCATGAAAGATAGCCTGGTACCAATCATTGGCGAAGAAAACATGCGCAGGGAGTTTCCGAAGGAGTTAAAGAAATGAAAGATCCAATGGAAATAACACGATTAACAACAGACGAACCAAAAAACAATACCGAAACAATGCTGAATTATGCATACGGCAAAGATAATCAAGCGGTTTTGCGATATGCAGACGGGCAAGAAAACGTTGATCTTTGCGAGTATATATCGAAATGCGCAAAAGAAAAAGGGTGTAATGTCGAACCGGAAGATCTCATGGAAGGTGCCTGTATGGAATGTGATTGCGAGCTGGCTATTTTATATACAGTAGCGGTACAGGCAGCTGAACTGAGAGGGCGGCTCAAGATGTATGAGGATGCCGGGATAACCTTGGATGACTTGAAAAATGAGCCTTTGACGGTTGATGAACTAAAAGAGATGGGCGGCAAGCCATTCTGGTTTGAAACCAAATTGAATTTAGAATATTGCCCAAGCGAGTGGCGTATTTTAAAAGATCATATTGCCAAAAACCCGCAAGATTACCATTATGGCGAAAATTGGCTGGCTTATCGAAGGGAGAAAGTGAATGCGTGAAATACTATTCCGTGGAAAGCGGACTGACAATGGGGAGTGGGTTAAGGGGTTTTATGTAAAGACCTGCAACGACTTCGACAGAAGTAAATTTTATCATTGGATTTATATTGGATTTGTTGGCGTAACAATAAATGGTTTGGAGAATGTTAAATTTGAAGTCGATCCCGAAACAGTTGGTCAATACACTGGACTGAAAGACAAGAATGGAAAGCGGATTTTTGAGGGGGATATCATCTATGACGACGAAATATTTTTCGCTAATTTTGAAGTTTTTTACAGTGGAGAAAATTGTAAGTTCTATGGGTTAAATTTTAATGATAGAGATCAAAACACTTTATCGTTTCCACAATTGTCAGATACTGGAACTATTATCGGCAACCGTTGGGACAACCCGGAATTATTGGAGGTGCAGTGATGGGAATAACAATTAGTTCAAAAAATCATTCATGCGATATGGGATGTGGAGGATTTCTTAGATTCCGCACAATGGTGGCAAAATGCGTAAGTGATGAGATTGGAGATCATTATAACGATTTAACAAATGCCCCATTCTTCACCGGAGCGGATGAGTTTTTTAGAGAACATGACCAAAAAACAAATCAATTCATAAGCGATGGAAAATTACCAAAGCTAATTGCCAAGTTTTTATATCAATCTGATGTTTCGGGGAAGATTTCAAGAAAGCAAGCAGAACTTATTTATGAATTGATCAAAAACGAAGATGACGAAATTATTTATGGGTACGCTGGCAGGTCGGATTGTGCAACGATGAAAGATTTGAAATTGATTTTCTCGGATGATACCAGTGTGAAATGGAGCTAAGAGGTGGAGGGATGAAAAACTCTAACGACTGCAAAAATTGCATACATGCTGCATTGTTTCTTGGAACATGTAAAAAAGTGTGTGGCGCTGATAATAGCATCAAAACTGAATTGATCGAGGGGTGTGAGTTTTGCAGGGGTGAAAAGGTAATTGGTGACGCAGAATATAATATGACAATCTGCAAAAATGACAAAACTAATGACAATTATATTGTTTTTGCTTTTAACTCTGATCATTATGATGACTGGGGAGAGTGGAACAATAAAATTAATTATTGCCCGATGTGCGGCAGGAAGCTGATGGAGTGATGTGGACTGATGCAATTGAAGTTTTATCAAAATTAAAGTCAGAAATCGAAAAAGCAGATAAAATTGACGACCGTTACGCTGAAATGGAAGAAAAAGAAGAATTCATGGACGGGGAGCAGGTTTGGCATTCTGGCTATGCTAGAGGTAAATTAAAAGGGTTGCAGATCGCTTTAAGCATCATTGAGGAAGGTGATCTTTTATGATTAAAATCGACATTGAAATGCCGGGAAACTGTAACAATTGCTTTAGCGAATGTTTTGCGGCGTGCCGGATTTTCAATTTTGCTACAAATAGGCGGTTAGATGTCGGAGGATATACGACAAGAAGGCATGCGAAATGCCCTCTGACCGAAGAGCCGGCGGAAAAGAATTGCCACAACTGTAAGCATGAAGCAGATTTAAGAAATACAATTTGCCAGGAATGCGAACCGGTGCGTGGGACAAATTGGGAGTGGGAGGAAGCGGAGTGATTAACTGCCACAACTGCGAAAACCACACCGAAAACGGCGGAATGTGCCATGGGGTAGTCATCAATGCCGAGGTGCTGATGTGTACGGATTATTACTTGAAGGAGGAATTGAGGGATGAGAACACCATCTGAAAGCGCTGAACAGATTGAATTATTCCGGTGGGCAGCTTATTTATTTGGGAAATACCCAGAACTAAAGCTTATGCATCATATTCCCAATGGCGGTAACCGAAGCCAAAGTGAAGGCGCCAGATTTAAGCGAGAGGGCGTTCTGGCAGGTGTGAGTGATATTTTCCTACCTATTGCCAAGGGCGGATACCACGGTTTGTATATCGAAATGAAGGCTAAAAATGGCAGGTTGTCTCCAAGTCAGAAATGGTGGATAGAAGAAGTCACAAAGCAAGGCTATCTTGCAAAAGTCTGCTTTGGTTGGGAAATGGCCAAAGATGTGATTGTTAAATACTTGGAGGGAGAAACATGAGTTTTTATCGAGACACCGTCCGAACTGCCCGGAAAGAACATAAATGCGAATTATGTGGTGCGATCATCCAGAAGGGCGAAAAGTACCATGATAAGGCTGGCAATGAGTTTGGAGATATATTTTACGCAAAGGAATGCGAAAAATGTCAACCGGTGATTGATGAGTTTTGTAGCTCTGGTTATTACGATCGTTCAGAGGGATATTGCGATGATTGGATTCAGGGATGGTGGATAGATGAGAAATGTTTTGAGTGCAAACACAGATATCCAGTTTGCGAACCGGACAAATGCTGGTCTGATCCTAAGGCATGCGGCGATATTGATAAACATGGCCGGTGCACCGGTGGTGACACATGCGATGAAATGACCCATTACTGCAGATGCGAGAAGTTTGAGGTGGACAATGATCAAAAGCCTACGAAAAATCCACAACAAGAAATTTTATAACAACGACAGAGCCGAAGGGCTACCAGTTGAGTCGAAAGAGTTCGAAGGTATCGCGAGATATATCATATTTGAGGGCTCAATGGCCATAACGACGAAAAATAATGGAGTTTTGACCGGGAATATGGGTCAGCTTGAAAAACTCTTTAAAGAGGCTTTAAACGTCATAGAAATTTATAAGGAGGGGCAAAATTTGACTTTACAACAAAAACTAAATAAATACATCGAAAAATATTGTCTGTCTGGTGCCGAAGTGGCCCGTCGAATTGGTACACATCCGTCACAAGTATCGCAGATTCGCCTGAGAAACGTCTATACACCAGCATTGGCTGAAAAAATTTACAAGGTATTTGGCGACGAATTTCGAGAATATTTCGAATATGAAATTTGTCCATATTGTGGCATTGAGTATGTGCCGAGGGATGGGCGGCAAAAAACATGCTTGTCCGACGATTGTGTAAAAAAGCATCGGGTTGATGTCACGAGAGAATATGAACGGAAAGTAAATTCTGGTGAACATATCATGAGGACGTTTAGTGAACGCCGACCAGCGAAAAAGAAATATCGGGTTAACCCGGACCATAAACCGGGTGAGCCACTGAAGGATTATAACGAACGAGCCCGGGAAGAGTTCGGGAGCTATGGTCAGCGTGCGGCGGCTGAGCGATTGGCACAAAGTACCACGATGAGTGAAAGTATGGGGTGTGGATATGCAAATATAAGCAGCGAGCGCCCCGTACAACCGAGAAAAAATAAACTTGATGATGTTGTGTGGGTGAGGCGATGAAACTGAAATGCGACGACTGTTGGAATTATGGTGGGGTTAATATTTACTTTTGCCTATTTGTTTGTAGGAAGGGGAAGCAGTAAGGTGAAAAAGCCATATAAATTAAAACCGTCCTGCGCTTAGCAGGTTTCGAGGGTGACCGGGAGCATGCAGGCCCGGAATAGACAGCCAGTCCGCAGCAATGCGCCCGATTAGGTGAGTAAAAACAGAATAAAATGGTGATGCTAATATCGTGATCAGTTTGGCAACTGAGA
>MTLE01001750.1_pt1 | contig 57036 bp, 50 predicted proteins | sample 1982461 | NCBI WGS metagenome assembly MTLE01 (sample SAMN05712605, study PRJNA340218) | biofilm metagenome | isolation source: sample SPL anode biofilm adapted to -200 mV | place: USA | collected 2012-02-03 | reverse complement strand
TCTCGGCGGTGTAGCCGTAGTTGTCGAAGATGGTCTTGATGTCGTCGATGATCCCCATGCCGTCCTGGGAAATGTCATCGAGCCGCCCCACGAAGGGGGAGACATAGGTGGCGCCGGCCTTGGCGGCCAGCAGTGCCTGCATGGCGGTGAAAATCAGGGTTACGTTGGTCTTGATCCCCTTTTGTGTCAGGGTGGAGCAGGCCTTGAGCCCCTCGGGGGTCATGGGGAGCTTGATGACGATGTTCTTGTGAATCTTGGCCAGCTCTTCGGCCTCGCGGATCATCCCGTCGTGCTCCAGGGAAATCACCTCGGCGGAGATGGGGCCGTCAACGATGCCGGCAATCTCCTTGATGACATCCTCGAACTTGCGCCCCGATTTGGCGATAAGCGAGGGATTGGTGGTGACGCCGTCCACGAGCCCAAGGGCATGGGCCTCGCGGATCTCGTTCACGTCTGCGGTGTCGATGAAAAACTTCATGCGTGTTCCTCCGGTTTTGATTGAGTATCAGTAGTGCTCGTATGCTCTATGTTTTCCAGGTTTGCCCGGTACTTATCAAGGCAGGCCATGGAACAGAAATGGATTCGTTTCCCCTCGTGGCGGCCGATGACGGCATCATCCTCGGTGACGTAGACGCCGCAGACCGGATCCTGGAAGGTCTCTTCCTTCTCGGGCTCCTGAACCGCCGGTTTTTCTCCCCGATTCTTCTGCATGAGCCCCTGCACGATCTTAAAGCCCACGTAGATCAGGATGAGCATGATAATCAGCCGCATCGAATAACTCCTAAACCTTGGTCACTGGCTGGCCGGGAGGGAGCGCCCGGAGCAGCTCATCGGCGCGGCGCCCCAGGCCGGGATGCATGACGGCGGGAGCGATCTCAACAAGGGGGACCAGGACGAAACGCCGCTCATGGAGCCGGGGATGGGGGATGACAAGCCCCTCTTCTTCGAGGATAAGGTCGCCGTAGAGGAGGATATCCAGGTCCATGGAACGGGGGCCCCAGTGGACATCCCTCTTCCTCCGGAACACCTCGGTTTCGATTCTCTGGAGTTCCGCGAGCAGCAGACGGGGTGAAAGGGATGTTTCAACCCTTATTACCGCGTTCAGGAAATTGGGCTGTTCCACCGGCCCCACCGGCTCGGTGTCGTAGAACCCGGAGAGGGCCGTGATGCGGGTCTGTTCGAGCTTGCCGATTTCGGCCACGGCCCGCAGCAGGTTCAACTCCCGGTCCCCCTGGTTCGACCCGAGGGCTATGAAAACGTTCGATTCCACCAGCAGATTAGAGCACAAAGCGCCCGATTTTTCAACGCCCGTGACCGCCGTTCCCGGTTCCGCCTTCAGTGCAGCTCCTCCCCCGTGGTGGTCATGACGAGCTTGCCGTGCTTGACCCCCTTCACGCCGATCAGCTCATCGGCAATCTTTTTCACCTCCCGGGCCTTGCCCCGCACCACCAAAACTTCGAGGCAATTATGGGCATCCAGATGAACATGAAGCGCCGAGACAATCTCGTTGTGATGGGAGTGCTGCTGCTCGGTGAGCTTGTCGGAGAGGTCGCGAACATGATGGTTGTAGACGAGGGTCACCGTGCCGACGGTTTCCTCTTCGCCCCCCTCCCACTTGAGCTCCACCAGCGCCCCGCGGATCAGATCGCGGATCGCTTCGGAGCGGTTCATGTACCCCTTTTCCTCGATGAGGCGATCGAAATTTTCCAAAAGTTGATCGTCGATGGAAATGCCGAATCTGACGGTTTCGCCCATGGGTCTATTCTCCTGCGGCTGGACTGAAAACTGTTGAATAATAGACCACTTCAGGCGGGAGGGGAATCTTTTTTTAGCGCTGATTCCGCAGTTTTCGCACCCCAAAGGAGATGAGGAACAGGGTGAAGTTCACCAGAATGATGGTCGCGCCGGCCGGAAGGTTGCCCAGAAAGGAAATGACGATACCGGCCGCCACCGACAGGACCCCGAGAACCACGGCAAGGGCGATGGCGGTCCTGAACCCGCGAGCCATCTGCAACGAGGTAACCGCGGGCAGGATAAGGAGTGCCGAAATGAGCATGATCCCCACCACCTTCATGGCCAGCACCACCGTGAGTGCGGTGAGGAGAACCAGCACCGCATTGATCCGGTCAACCCGGATCCCCGACGTGCGGGCAAGCTCCTCGTCGAAGGTGATGGCCAGGAGGTCGTGATAGAAGAAAATCACCGCCAGACAGACGATGACGAAGAGAACTCCCGTCTGCCCCAGCTCGAAGGGGCTGATGGAGAGGATGTTCCCGAAGAGGTAGCTGAAGAGGTCTACGTTGAAGCCGCCGGCCATACTGGCCAGCATTATGCCTATGGCGATCCCCAGGGACGAAACGATGCCGATTGCAGCGTCGCCGTAGATGCGCGCCCGTTCGGCCAGCCTCAGGATACCCAGGGCCGCCAGAAGCACGGCCGGTATGGCGGCTACAGCGGCGTAGGCCGACTGAAAGCGGAGAAAAAGGGCCAGAGCCACGCTCCCGAAGGTGACATGGGCAAGGCCGTCGCCGATGAGCGACAGCCGCCGCAAAACGAGGAACACCCCGAGCACCGAGCAGAGTGCCGCAATAAGGGAACCGGCCGCAAGAGCCCGGAGGAGAAAGCCGTACTGGAATATTTCGAGGAAAGTCATATTAAACCTGAGCATAGCAGTTGAAAGCTGCCGTAATGAGAGCATCAGGGCTCTTTCTGCAATTCTTGGCGAAATGGAGCGTCAACAGCCGATAGTGTCTGAGCCCGCAGGGCGAGTTTATCGGCTGTAGCGAAGTGAGCCTAGAATTGCAGAAAGAGCACGTCAGCTCGAATGCAGGCAGCTTTCAACTGCCATTTCGCCCTTAATGCCTATGGCAGATCAGGTGCTGACTGGAAGGTCCGAAAAACTCAGACATTTCCGGAGAACCGCAAAAATCATCGAAGCTGCCATAAAAAACCAGGCGCTTGTCCAGGTAGAGGAGCTTCGAGGCGTAGCTGCCGATGGTGCCGCTGTCGTGGGTCACGAGGATGACGGTGGTGCCACTCTCCCGGTTGAGATCGCTGATGGCACGGTAGAAACTCTCACGGGTCTCGGGGTCCAGGGCCGTTGTCGGTTCATCGAGAACGAGAAGTTCCGGATCGTTGACCAGGGCGCGAGCCAGGAGCACCCGCTGCCGCAGCCCCCCGGAAAGCTCCCCGATGAGCCGGTTGCGGATATCGCCAACCCCCATGAGTTCAAGGGCCCGGTCAACCGTCCCGGCGTCCTCGCGGCGAATGCGACGGGGAAAACGGCGGGCAGCCAAGAGCCCCAGCCCCACCACCTCGGCAACGGTGGCGGGGAAGTGGGGGTTGAAGTGCTGGAGCCCCTGGGGGAGATAGCCTACCCGCTGCCACTGGCCAAAGGAATCCAGCGGTGTCCCGAAGAGGCTCACCCCTCCCCGGTCGGGGCGGGCCAGTCCCAGGATGCAGCGGACAAGGGTGCTCTTCCCCGAGCCATTGGGGCCGACAACACCGACATAGCTCCCCTTTTCCACGGCAAACGACACGTCACACAGGGCCTCGGCCCCCTGGTAGGCCAGGGAAAGGCCGTGAACCGTAACAACCTCTACCGGCATTGGAGCCCCTTCCGAAGATTATCGAGATTTCTCTCCATGAGCCCGATGAAGGTTACCCCCTTGTCCAGGTCGGACTTGGAGACGGTATGGGCGCCGTGGAGCATCAGTATCGAGGCGCCGGTTTCCCGGGCAATGGTTTCGGCGGTGCGGGGGTCGAGGAGTTCTTCGGTATAGATATACTTCAAGCCTTCGGCCCGCACCTGCTTCACGAGCGCCGCCAGCTTCGCCGGGGTAGGCTCGGCATCGGCGGAAACGGCGTAGGCCGACTCGTAGTGAAGCCCGTAGCGGTTGGCCAGATAGCCGAAAGCGAAATGCCCGCCATGGAGAACGGTCCGGGTGGCGCACGTGGCGAGCCCGGTGCGGTAACGATCGTCCAGATCGGCCAGTTTCGCCCGGTAGGCGGCGGCGTTGGCCAGGTAGACGGAACGGTTGGCGGGGTCCCGGTCGGCGAGGGCAGCCGCAATGGTATCCACCATGAGCTGGGCGTTGGTGAAATCGAGCCAGAGATGGGGATCCATCCCTTCGCCGCTGTGACCGTGCTCCCCATCGTCATGGCCGGCGTGCTTCGCGCCATCGCCTGCCTTCAGGAATTTTGCACCGCGGCTGGCATCGACCACCGTGAGCCTGCTGCTGCCGGCTCCCTTGACGATCTCACCGGCCCACGGTTCCATATAGCGATTCGTATAGACGAACAAGTCCGCCCGGCTCACCCGGACAATGTCTTCGGGGCGCGGCTCAAAACTGTGGGGCTCCATGCCGGGGGGCAGAAGCATCACCACCTCGGCCTTGTCACCCGCCACGACGCGGGCAAACTCGTACACCGGGAAAATGGTGGCCACAACCAGAAGCCTGCCGTTCCCGCCGGACGATTGTTCCCCCTGCTTCCGGCATCCGGCGGCTGCCGCCGTCAGCATCAACACCAGTATGATAGCAACAATACGTCTCATGAATCCTCTTCGTTCGTCAGTTAGCGCAGCAGTAACAGACACTAGGCGGCATTTACGTTTGCCGCTCTAAGATACCCCTAGACCGGTGCTTGTCAAGGGGGAATCCCTCCGTTGACTCCCACCGGCAGATGGGCTACAGTGGCCACAACATCCATCACCGGCGGCGGTTAAGGAGATATGGCGATGCTCATGGGCAAGCTGGCGCACCAGGCGGATCTGATCGAAGCCCTCACCGGAGCGGCCGGTTCAAATGGCGTCAGAGCCGGAGCAGTACAGGTGGTCGGCGCCCTCCAGAAGGCGAAGCTCGGCTTCTATGACCAGTGGCGCAAAGCCTACCGGGAGCTTCCCTTTGAAAGGCCCATGGAGATAGTTTCCGGCATGGGGAACGTGTCGCTTCGCGACGGCAAACCCTTTGTTCATCTCCATCTCGCCCTGTCCGACGAGGAGGGGAAGGTCTTCGGCGGCCACGCCCTTGGGGGCTGCACCGTCTTCGCGGCCGAATTCACCATCATGCCGCTGCCGGGGGCTGAACCGGTCCGTGTCTTTGACGAGACCACCGGCCTCTATCTCTGGGAGAGGGAAATCTACCCGGCAGAAACACACGGGGAAATTTCACCCGATCTCGCACGGGCACTGCTTCAGCCCTAATTCCACAGGCACCATCCAGGTTTTCATGAAGGCAGGATACAAACGGATACCAACCGCCGATGAACTGGAGCTTGAACGCAAGCGGCGGGAATTCCACGCCCTTGAACGGCGTCTGGTCAGGCTCGAGCACGACCTGGAGGACCTCCGGGAAGAAATCCGGGAGTTTGAAAAGTTCTATGCGGTCAAAATGGCCGACCGGGTCCGCGAACTGGATCAGTTGCGCCTGGAGTTATCCAGGGCCCGGGCGGAAACGGTGAACCGCCATACCGGAAATGGTACCGGGCGACGGAGCTACGGGCTCAGTGATGACGAACCGGAATCCGAGGAAATACCCCGCCTGAAGCCGGAGCCCGGCACAGCGGCAAAGAGTGAAGGAATCCGTGAAGTCTACCGCAAGGTAGCCAAGGCCATCCACCCGGACCTGGCGGATTCGGACGAAGACCGCAAGCGCCGCCAGAAACTCATGGCCGAGGCAAACCGGGCGTACGCCGAAGAAGATCGGGTCACCCTCCAGGCGATCATGGAAGAATGGGAGATTTCCCCCGAAACGGCCGTTGCCGTGGGTACCGAAGGGGAACTGGCCCTGGTCGGTCGCCGCATCGCGCGGGTCGTGGAGCGGATCAGGGGGGTCGAACTGGAAATCGCCAAACTCCGCAATACCGATCTCTACCATCTTATCCAGCGGGTGCAGGATGCCAGGTGGCGGGGGCGCGACATCATGGACGAGATGGCATCGCGGCTCGATGACGAGATCCTTGCCATCTGCAGAACCCTGAACTCGCTGGGACGCGGCCGCGACACCTCCGGCGCCCCGGAAGAAGCTCCGGCCTCCCCGTCACCGCCGGTTGACACCTTCCGCATCGTCAGGTTTCCCGCCGACCGCCCCATCGGCACACTTTTCGTCAGGGAACGGAACTCGGGCAGTTTTCTGGACTGGAAGCGGCTCGGCGAAGCATTCGGCAACGTGGCGGTACCGGCTGGAAAAGGGCTGCGGCTCGACATGCGCGAAGGAGCGGCTGATATGAGTCTTCTCGGCACACTTCAGGCCGACGACCTTCAGGCATGCTTCCTTTACGGCATCGGGGACGACGACCTGACCCACATCCTGGGTCTCAAGGGCATCTCTGAACTTTACCTCTCCGGCGAAGGCATAACCGGCGAAGGCATCGTCCATCTTCTGGAGTTGAAAAACCTCGAACGGCTTTACCTCTACGACACCCGGGTCACCAACGCCGGACTCGCCTGCCTGAAGCATCTGCCGCGGCTACGTTCCCTCACCCTCAGCAACGCTCCGATCACCGGCGGAGAGCTGGAACGACTGCGGCTGGCGCTTCCGGGCTGTCGGGTCGTGATTCTCCAGAGCGGCAGACAGGGCTGAAGGGTCAGACAAAAACCTTCCCCAACAAATCAAGAAGCCGTATATTCTCGCCAGCTCCCCGCACGGCAACCCGGAAAAACCGCTCCGAAAGCCCCCGGAAAGACGAGCAGTCCCGGATCAGGACCCGCTCGGCGAGAAGCCTTGCCGCCAGCTCCGGCGCGGTGGGTCCCGCGTCGATCCGCACCAGGAGGTAGTTTGCCGCTGACGGATAAACCTCAAGCCCCGGCAGTGCGTTGATTCCAGCGGCAAGCCGCTCCCGCTCCGCCACCACGAGATCACGGGTCCGGGCGGGGTAATCCCCGTCTTCCAGACAGGCAATGCCGGCGGCCTGGGCCAGGGTATTGACGCTCCAGGGCTCCCGGAGCGCCGCAAGCCGGGCGCTCACCTCCCCGCACCCCACTGCGTAGCCGAGCCGAAGCCCCGGAATGGCGTAAAACTTGGTCATGGAGCGGAGCACCACAGCCCCGCCCCCTTCAACCACGAGGGATGTCGCCGACTCCTCCTCCCGAAAATCGATGAACGCCTCGTCGAGAACAAGGAAGGTGCCGCGGCTACGGCAGAGGCGGAAAATCGCGGCCACGTCTTTAGCCGGGATGAGGGCACCGGTGGGGTTGCCGGGATTGGCGAGGAAAAGGAGATCGCATCCCACTGCTAACCGCCGGTCCAGGATATCCAGAGAAAGGGCAAACCTCTGATCCGGGTCCGGGTCCAGGTAATCGATCTCCCAGCCGGCACGGGCAAGGCTCCTGGCATACTCGGAGAAGGGAGGGGCGACGATGAGCCCCCGCCTGCCGGCGACAAGCCGCGGCACCAGGTAGATAAGCTCAGTGGAGCCATTGGCCACGCAGATATTTTCGGGGAGCAGATGGTGGCGGCGGGCCAGGGCCTCCCGCAGCTCCGTGGCCCCGCTGTCGGGATAGTGGACGAGTCGGTCGAAGGCGGCCGCAACCGCCCCACGCACCCCGACCGGTGGGCCGAGGGGATTGATGCTCGCCGAGAAGTCAAGGATGTCGTCGGGGGAAACGCCTAGGCGACGGGCAACGGCAAAGACCGTCCCGCCGTGGTCGAAGGTTTCTTTCATGGAACCGTGACACCTCTCAGCACATAGAATCCCAAAAAGAGCAGGATAAGACCTTCGCTGCCGTACATGAGGCGGACGGCCCCGTGCCAGGCCGCGGCATCAAGTGGTTTAAGTGGATCGCCAATGGCCCGTTTCGCCACCGGCCTGCCGAAGTAGCTGCTGGTTCCCCCCAACTGCACGCCGAGGGCACCGGCTGCCGCCGCCTCGGGGATGCCGCTGTTGGGGGATGAATGGTTGCGGCCGTCCCGCAGCATAATGCGCCAGGCGTTACGTCCCGACAGCCCAATGAGGGGGGCGACCAGCGCCATGAGAACCCCTGTGAGCCGCGCCGGCACGAGATTAGCCAGGTCGTCGAACCGGGCCGAAGCCCAGCCGAAATGCAGATACCGCTCGTTTTTGTATCCGACCATGGAATCGAGGGTGTTGACCGCCTTGTAGGCGAGGGCGAGGGGAGCCCCGCCGATAATCAGCCAGAACAGCGGTGCGATAACGCCGTCCGACGTGTTCTCCGCCACGGTCTCCACGGCGCCGCGCCAGATCTCCGGCTCGGGCAGCGCCTCCGTATCCCTCCCCACGATGAAGGAAAGGGCATGGCGGGCCCCCGGAAGGTCTCCACTGGCAAGGGCCTCGGCCACCCGCCCCGACTCACCATGGAGCGAACGCGCCGCCAGACAGGTCCAACCGAGAGCAGCCTCCACGGCAAAACCGGCTGCCGGATGAAGAAACCAGGCCCCGCGAACAACTACCCATGCCGCGCCGGCAGTTATCCCCACGGCCAGAACCAGGAGCAGCACCCCGGCGAACCGCTCATTGGCCACAAACCGGCGAAGCTGGCGCTCAAGAGCAGCCACGAGCCGGCCGATGGCCACCACCGGATGGGGGAGCCAACGGGGATCGCCCAGCAGCCAGTCAAGGAACATTGAGGCAATGACAAGCGCCACCAGCCGATCAGCACAACTCATGCACTCCCCTCGGGCCGCAGGAGGGTGCCGGATGGGAGCGGCGTTTCGTTGAGCGTGAAAAAGAAGGTCGCGCCCTCGTCCACGGCGCCCTCTGCCCAAATCCGGCCGCCATGCCTGCGGATGACCCGCGCCACGGTGGCCAGTCCCACACCGTTTCCGGGGAATTCATCAGGGGTATGCAGCCTGCTGAACGGACGAAACAGCTTTTTTGTCTCCTCCGCATCGAAACCGGCGCCATTGTCCCTGATAAAGTAAACCCGTCTTCCCCCCTCGTCGCGCGAACCGAACTCGATGGAAGCCTCTTCCCGTTGCGACGTGTACTTCCAGGCATTGCTGACCAGGTTTTCCACCGCAAGGCCGAGAAGCTCCGCGTCACCATTCACCAGCAGGTCTCCCGTCCGGGTGAAGGATACCTGCCGTTGGGGATCGACCCGCTGAAGGTCGCCGATCACCGAACCGGCAATCGCCCCCATGTCCACCTGCTCCATGGTCAGTTGCTGGCAGGTGGCCCGGGCAAGGGCCAGCTGCGCATCAATGAGGGCATTCATGCGCACGGTTGCTTCATTGACTGAAACAAGCAACTCACTCAGGGACGCATCGCCCTTCTCCTCGCATTCGGCGAGCGCCAGCTGTACATATCCGCTGATGCACGACAGGGGTGTCCTCAGGTCGTGGCTCAGGGCCGAACTGAACTGTTTCAGATCGTCGTTGGCCGCCTCGAACTGTGCGGTCCGTTCCCTGACCCGTTGTTCGAGGAGCCGGGCAAAGGCGTCCAGATCCTCATGGGATTTTTCGAGACGCTCCGCCATGGAGTTAAAGGATGCGGCAAGGGTGCCCAGTTCGTCCGGACGCCGGATATCCAGCCGGTGGGAGAGTTTTCCCTCGGCAATGGCCACGGTCCCGGCGGTCAGAGAGTCAAGGACGCGCAGAATGGACCGGCTCGTTCCCAGGATGAGGCTGACAGCCACAACCAGGACTATGGAAACGGCGATAACACCCTGCCAACGGGCAGCGGCAGCCAGGCTGAGCATCTGGGAACTGCCGGCGTCAAGGGAGCGGGAGATGATCGGCACGAGGTTTTTGTAGAGGATTCCCTCCATGCGGGTATTGGCCAGGGTTACAGCCTCCTGGCCGCGCCCGGACTTCTTGAGTTCCACGACTTTGTTCATGAGGCCGGACAGTTCCTGGAAACTCCGGGTAACGGCTTCGGAATCTTTCAGAGCAGCCGCATCGCCATTTTGCGCCTTGCGTTGCATCTGGTGCTGAAAATCTTCCAAAGCATGACCCGCCTCCCAACCGAGGCGCGAAAAATCATTACCAACCTCCTGGCGCTGGCCGAGCAGATACTTCATCAACTCCTTGAACTGAGCGGTCACATCGGAAAGAAGCTGGTTGGCGGCAAGGAATCCATCCAATGCCGCTTCGCCCCGTTCGATGTTCCGGCGTCCCTCGCCGGACATCCAGGGAATCCACCCCACGGTTATGAGCAGTTCGTGAAAGGCGACATGAACCTCCTCAGAACCGTCACCCAGCGCCTTGTCCAGCGGCAGGAGCACCTCACGATCGAAATAGGGCTCCAGACGGTCCCGGAACAACGCCATCGCCTCAGCCCCGCGACCGGCATCCTGAAGCTCGAAGAACCATTCGGCCGTCCGTACCCACGACTCATGGCGCTCCCGCACTTCCAACGCAAGCTCCAGATCATCATCCTCGCCGGACACTCCCATGGATTTCTGGCGTTTAATGGCATCCAGCCAGACATCGAAGGCCCCATTGATAACCTTGTCTTCCCTGTGGAACTCTTCCCGTGCCAAGGGATCGGCAATGGAAAGATAGTCGACGACCTCTTTCATCTGCTGGATCATCCCCGCCCTGGCAATGGCAATTCCCCTGAGGTACTCGACCGCGGGGACAAGGTGGCTCACCCGCGTATGGACCTGTGACGAGGAATGGAACAGATAGCCCACAAACAGCGTCACGAGCAGCGCAATCAGGAAGATCAAGGCCTGAATCTTCCGTTTAATGGTCATTGAGGCTCTCCTTCCGGCTGTCCACCATCCCGGCAATCCCCGCCGAGCCCGCACAGCATAAGCAATCGCTCCATGTCCAAGTGAGTCTCGAGGTGTTTTGCCAGCAAATCAAAGGGATCGTCCCGCAGTTCCGCGGCAGGGCGCTCGTCAATCCCCTTGGCCCGGCGGAGCTTGTTGAGGAAAGCGGAACGGAAGCCTGCGTTGTCGAAGATACCATGGATATAGGTGCCGAAGACCCTGCCGTCGCCGGAAACGGCGCCGTCCAGCACTTCCACTGGGCGGCCCGAACGCTCCGTGGCCCGGGCAAAGGGACGGACGCCGGGACCGAGTATCGTCTCCCCCATATGGATTTCGTACCCCTCCAGATCTCCCCGGCAGCGGGGAGCAACCAGGTAAGCAGCCGGCAGGAGCTCCGCCCTTGCCTGATGAGTAGTCTTTCGCTCCAGCATCACCGTCACCACATCCAGGAGCCCCAACCCCTCGGCCTCCCGGATGCCGGACTCCACGGCGTGGGGGTCCGAGACCCGCTTCCCCAGCATCTGGTAGCCGCCGCAGATGCCGACTATGGGCTCACGGAAGGCCCGAATCGCCTCGAATAACCCCCGTTCCACGAGGAAGCAGAGGTCAGTGGTGGTGGCCTTGCTCCCTGGAATGATGAGGAGGTCGAGCCCCCGGAGCTGGTCAGCCTCCTCCACGTAGGTGAGGCGCACATCGGGCTCCGCCTCAAGGGCATCGAAATCGGTATAGTTGGAGATGCGCGACAGCTTCACAACCCCGATCTTCAGCTTTTCCCCTGCCGCTCCCCGCTCTCCGTTCCCCGTTCCCCGCTTTTCCAGGGCAACGCTGTCCTCCTCCGGGATGCGGAAACCGCTGAAGCACGGCACCACCCCCAGGACCGGCACGCCGGTCCGCTTCTCCACGAACTCGATCCCCGGAGCAAGGAGCGACGGCTCCCCCCGGAACTTGTTGATGACGATGCCGGCGATCCGCTCCCGCTCCGCCGGTTCCAGAAGCTCCAGGGTTCCCACGATCTGGGCGAAGACCCCGCCACGATCAATGTCGGCCACGAGGATGGCCCGGCACCCGGCCATCTCGGCCACCTTCAGGTTGGCAATATCATGGGACTTCAGGTTGATCTCGGCAATGCTCCCGGCCCCTTCTATGACCACGACGTCGTGGGCCGCGGCGAGCCTGTCGAAACTTTTCCGCACCTTCCCGAAGGCTGTCGGCTTGTAGTCGTGGTACTCCCGCACCGTCATGTTCCCTACGACCTCGCCCGCCACAATCACCTGGCTCCCCGTGTCGGATGAAGGCTTCAGGAGTATCGGATTCATGTCCACATGGGGCGGTATGCCGCACGCCGCCGCCTGCACCGCCTGGGCCCGACCGATCTCGCCACCTTCGGGGGTGACCGCAGAATTCAGAGCCATATTCTGGGATTTGAAGGGGGCAACCCTGAGGCCCCGGTTCTTGAGGATGCGGCAGATGCCGGCCGTCAGGACCGATTTCCCCACATCCGAGGCGGTACCGACAATCATTAAAGACCGGGACCGGGGACCGGGGACCGGAGACTGGGAATTCAAAATCCGAGACGATGAATCCGAGAAGTGCTCATCGGATGAGTTTTTTTGCTTTTTCCCGGGCCCGGCTTTCCCGGACTTATAGCCGCGCGGCGTCACCATCCGCCCTGCCGGATCGACAAAGGTGGAGGAGTTCCCCACTATCACGAGGGAAAACATGTCGATAGGGTAATCGAGCATCCGCCCCAAGGAGGTGACGATGCGTTCCTCTCCCTCCCGCATAGCATTGCGGACAATCCCCACCGGGGTATCCTCCGGCCGAGCGGACAGGAGAATCTGCCGCGCCTCCTCGATCTGCCGGACCCGCCCCTTGCTCCGGGGGTTGTACAGGGCCACGACGAAATCGGCCGTGGCAGCGGCCACCAGCCTACGCTCTATGAGATCCCAGGGGGTCAGGAGATCCGAAAGGGAGATGACGGCGAAATCGTGCATAAGGGGCGCGCCGAGGACCGCCGCGGCCGCCTGTACGGCAGAAACGCCGGGAATCACCACGATCTCGGGGGGCTCGGCCATCTCCGCAGCCTGTTCCAGGGCGAGCCCCGCCATGCCGTATATACCGGCGTCGCCGCTGGAAACCAGCGCAACGGTCTTTCCCGCTGCCGCCAGATCCAGGGCCTCGCGGCAGCGTTCCACCTCTTTCATCATGCCGGAGGAAATGATCTCTTTTCCGGCGATAAGGGGATTGATCAGATCCAGGTAAGTTTTGTAGCCAACCACGGCATCGGCGGAGTCAAGGGCCTCATTGGCCTGGAAAGTCATATGATCAAGGTCGCCGGGACCGATGCCGACGACGTAAAGTTTAGACATTAAAAACCTCGTATTTCAGCAATGGCGAGCGTCACGTTGCCGCTCTTTATCTTTGTCAGCAAGAGGCGTCCTCCGTTGGATGCAAGCACCGCGGCCGGCTCGGCGACACCGGTGGCTCCGATGGCCTCCAAGGCGTGGGCCGAGGGGGGTGACGGCACGGCAACGCCGTTCAATTCCCCGCTATCGAAAAAGCGAATGGGCAGATCATGTTCACCGGCGAACGCCAGAAGCCCCGCCTCCTCGCGCTTGGCCGCAGCGCTGCCGATGCAGGCAACGCTCTTAAGGGAGAGGAAGAGGCGCTTCATCTGGGCGCTCACCACCTCTTCTATTTCCTCGGCGCCGGTGCCGCTGTTGCAGCCGATGCCGAGCGCCAGGTTGCGGGGACGCAGGACAAGGAGGGCATCCGCCTGGGACTGGGGAGGAAGCCGCCGGTTGGTAACGAAGACGAACCCCTTGGCGCCGCTCTGGAGGGCTTCCACGAATGTTTCGTGAAAGGAGAGCCGCGCCGCGCCGTGAAAGGCGGTCCGGACCCGGTCGGTCGGGTCCACCACGGCAATCTCCTCCCCCTCAAGGATGAGCGCGTTGAGGGTCTTCACCCGGCAGAGGTCGTCGATGGCCCAACCCTCTTCCTTGGCCAGCATATCGAAGGAGGGGAGGCTGTTGGCATCGGTGGCGGTAGTTATCACCTCCCGGGCGCCGGTAATGAAGGCACAGCGGCAGGCAAGCTCGTTGGCGCCGCCCAGATGCCCGGAGAGGAGGGAAACGGAGAACTTCCCGGCATCATCCATCACCACCACCGCCGGATCCACATCCTTGGCAACCAGGTGCGGAGCCACCATCCGGACCACGATTCCCGTGGCCATGATGAATATGAAGCCGTCAAAGGCGGGCCAGAGTTCCGCCACCAACCCCTTCAGCTCTCCGGCAAAGGGAATGGCCCCTTTTCCCGCCTGCCCGGCAAATTTCTGCAGAACGTAGAGCTCCCCGTTGCCGAGCCCCTCCCGCAACTGCGTGCCGAGCCGGGCGCCGTTGCGGGTTATGGCGATTATGGCGATGTTCATGACACCTAACCTCCTCTGCCGCAGAGGCCACAGAGAGAAAACTACGTGACAATCCCCTTCCGGAACTCGTGGGAAAAGCCCTTGTCGTACAGGAGCGATTTGCTCTTGAGCCCTTCCCGGCGAGCCTTCAGCACATCCCCCACGAGGATGATGGCCTGTTTGCCGATGCAGGCGTCCCGCACCTTGTCGGCGATATCCGCCAGGGTACCCTGCACCGACTGCTCGTCGGGCCACGACGCCCGGGCCACCACCGCTACCGGTGTTGCCGGGGTATAGGCCCCCTCCAGAAGTTCAGCCACCACCTGCTCAATCATGGAGACCGACAGATAGATGACCAGCGTCGCCCCGAGCTTCGCGATCCCGGCCAGCTTTTCCCGCTCCGGGACCGGGGTTCGCCCCGCAAGCCGCGTAATGACGACGGTCTGGGAGACCTCCGGCAGGGTCAGCTCCTGCTTGAGGGTGGCGGCGGCGGCAAAGGCGCTCGTCACCCCCGGCACCACGGCATAGCCGACACCGAGGGCATCCAGCTCCGCCATCTGCTCCTGGATGGCTCCGTAGATGGAGGGGTCGCCGGTATGGAGGCGCACCGCCCGCTTGCCGTCCGCCGCCGCCTGGGCCAGAACCGCCGTGGTCTCCTCCAGGTTCATGGCGGCGGAGTCGTACACCTCGGCATTGGGGGCATAGGTGCGGACCAGCTCCCGGTCCACTAGGCTCCCAGCGTAGACGACGACATCCGCTTCCCGCAGAAGCCGCGCCCCCTTCACGGTAATGAGCTCGGCATCGCCGGGGCCGGCGCCGATGAAATGGACGATATTTTTTCCAATCACAGAAGACACAGAGGAATACCTATCCTTTAGCCTTTTCCGTTCTACTTCCTGACAATCAAGAGCGACAGGTAATCGAGCTTTTCCCCAACGAGCCGCTCCAGGTCGAACACCACTTCTTCATCGACGGAACCGACCCGGCGAACGAAGACCGCCTTCCGCTCCAGCCCCAGCTCCTTCAGCAGGGCATAAATCCGGTCGAAGACCCGGTTCACCTTCATGAGGATGACGGTGTCGAAATCGGCGAAGGTCCTGCGCAGTTCATCGTCCTCGTAAGTGGTGGGGAGTATGGCGATTCTCCCGGCGGCCATCCCCAGGGGGACGCCGGCAACGGCCGCGGCGGCGTTGATGCTGGATATACCCGGCACGATCTCCACTGGGATCTCCGGGTAACGCTCCCGGAAGATGCGGTAGAGGTAGAGGAAGGTGGAGTAGAGGAACGGATCGCCGATGGTGATGAAAGCCACATCCTTCCCTGCCCGGACCCGTTCGGCCACCTGGGCGGCCGCCTCATCCCAGAAAGCTTCGAGCCCCTCCTGGTTCTTGCGCATGGGGAAAACCTGGGAAAGCACCTCCTGGCGGGAGGAATCCACGAGATCCGCCACGATGGACAGGGCATAGCTGGCCGCATCGGCCGCGCCGGTGGGGGCACAGATGACGTCGGCAGCGCGGATGATCCGCTCGGCCTTCCTGGTCAGCAGCTCCGGGTCGCCGGGGCCGACGCCGACGGCGTATATCTTTGCGATTGTTTTACCTGATTCACGCGGCACAGCAAAAAGCTCCAGATCCTAGGCGCGATAAGCCTGAGGAATGAGGCGTACCTGACGGTACGCCGCAGTGACGATGGATTTGAGCAACAACGGAGATGGACTTTTGGCGAAGCCGCTCACTCTTCGCCCTTCCAGGCGGTGATTATATAGACCGGATTGTGGGACTCGAACATCTTGTACTCGGTGAGCCCCTTGGTCTTGGCTACGTTGATGCAGGCCACCTCCACCCCGTAGCCGTGATCCTCCAGGAACTCCACCGCCTTGGTGAGGGTATCGAGGGTCACGGCATTGAGAACTATTACCCCTTCGGGCTTGAGGCGACGGTCCACGGCATCGATGATCTCCTCCAGCATGCCGCCGGAGCCCCCGACAAAGACCCGGTCCGGATCGGGAAGGTCATCGAGCCCCTCGGGGGCAAAGGCCTCAACGAGAGTCACGTTGCGGGCCACGAACTTTTTCAGGTTATCGCGGATGAAACCAAGGTACTGGGTATTCCTCTCCAGGGCGAAGATCCGGCCGTTGGGCATCAGATTCGACGCCTCGATGGAGACGGAACCGCTCCCGGCGCCGATGTCCCACATGACGAGGTCGTCCTGGAGCCGAAGCTTAGCCAGGGTCACGGCCCGCACTTCCTGCTTGGTGATGAGCTTCTTGGCGGTGGCGAACTCGTCGTCATCGATGCCGATTACGGGATACTGGGCCAACTGGGGTTCCCAGGCCTTGATGAGGATGAGGATGTTCAGCTCCGCAGCGGGCAGTTCCAGTAGCCCCTTCACATCGGTCCTGGTGAACTTCTCGCCGGACAGCCCCAGGTTCTCGCAGAGCCACGCCTCGTACCCCTCTGCGCCACGAACGATGAGCTCCCGGGCTATCGCCGCTGGCGTATTGGTCTTGTCGGTGAGAACCGCCACCTTCTCGGCAGCCACGATCCGGTCCACGGCCCCCTTGAGCCCCCGGCCATGAACCGAGACGAAGATGGCGTCATCCCACGGCTCCTTGATCTGGGCAAAGGCATACTGAACGCTGGTCACGTTGGGGAATATCTCGATCCGCTCCTTTGGAAGGTTGCGGAGCAGGAACCGGGCGATGCCGAAGAAGTTGGGGTCGCCGGAACCGAGGACCACCGTCCGCTTATCGGTCGCCCGAAGCTGTTCCAGGAGAATGGAAAGATCTCCCAACTCCTGTTTCTCCCCTGAGAAATCGGGGAAAATATCCAGGTGGCGTTTATGGCCAATAAGGACCTCGGCCTTGCCGATAACCTCCAGGGCCTTGGCGCCGAACCCTTCCCACCCTTCGATGCCTGCGCCGACAAGGTAGATTTTTTGGTGAGGCATATTGAAAACCTCCTCAATACCGAAATGGACTATGACGTAATTTTACCCGAAATATAGCACCGTTGAATCATACCCGGCCAGCAAAACCTTGATATCCAGGGAAGGAGCCAGACGCCGTGCTGTCTCCCGCGCCCGGGCGCAGACCAGTTCCATCAGTGCGGGGTCTTTGCCAGACTCCTCCAGCACCTGGCGGGCGGTGTTGTAACTGGGCCAGGAGCTGAGAATCGGGGACCGTGAATCAAGTTCGTGAAGCCACTCAGCCAGCATCCTGAGGTCAAGCTCCGACGATGAGACATGGGTCTGCTCATGGCCGCAGGCGATTTTGAGGAGCTTGGCGAACTGCCCAGCCAGGATGACGCGGTGAATCCCCTTACGGGCACAGGCCCGAAGCGCATACCCCACGTGGTCCCCCATCATCACGAAGGCCTCTTCATGCAAGGTTTTCCCGGTCTCCCCGATCCCTGCCTTTATGGCCACAATTTCACTGGTCCGTCCCGTGGAGAGCACCACCATTTCGCAGCCGCAGGCCCGGGCCACGTCCAGGGCCGCATCGAGGGTGTCGGTCCAGGCCTTGGCGGAGATGGGGCGCACGATGCCGGTGGTCCCGAGGATGGAAAGCCCCCCCACGATGCCGAGGCGGGAGTTGAGGGTTTTTTTCGCCAGTTCCTCGCCATTGGGGATGGAGATGGTAACGTAGAGGACCTGGGGGAGGCAGACGACCGGAAACTCTTCCTTGACCCCTTCGGTAATCATTCGCATCGGCACCGGGTTGATGGCCGGGTTCCCCACACTCACACCGAGCCCAGGCTTGGTCACCGTGCCGACCCCCTTGCCGCCGTCCACGAATACCATGGTCCGGGCATCGGGGCGGTTCAGGGATTCGCGCCGAACCCGGGCGTGGATTTCGGCGCCGTTGGTCACGTCAGGGTCATCGCCCGCATCCTTCACCACGAAGCAGGAGGCAGTATTTTCGTCGAATTCCTGCCCCTTTAGGCGGAAGGCAACCAGCTCGCCCATGGGAAGGACAAGCTCCACCTCATCCACGATGCGCTGCTCCCGGAGCATCCGGGCCGCCCCCTTGGCGGCGGCAGCGGAGCAGGCACCGGTGGTGTAGCCGTGTCGGAGTTCTTTCCTGTCCATACTGACTGACGGGGGGCGGCCCCTACCCCGCCGCCTCCGCCAGGATCAAAAGCGCATTCACCACGGCAGCGGCCACGTTGGACCCCCCTTTTCGCCCCCGGTTGGTAATGAAGGGGATGCCGGAAAATTCATTCTCCAGGGCCAGGAGCGCTTCCTTGCTCTCGGCGGCCCCCACGAACCCCACCGGAAGTCCCACGATAAGCTCCGGCCGCACCCCTTCCTCCCGGATGAGGCGCAGCAGTTCGAAGAGAGCCGTGGGGGCATTGCCGATGACGAAGATGCCATTGCCCCTGTCGGCTGCCCCCTTGCGCATGGCCAGTATGGAACGGGTCACCCCCAGCGCTTTTGCGTCCCTGGCCACATCCGGATCGGCCACAAAGCAGGCGGCGCCGACACCGAAACGTCCGAGACGCGGCTTGGCAATCCCCGAAAGGGCCATGGTCGTATCGGTGACGATCCCCCGGCCGTTACGCAGGGCCCCGATGCCGCAGGAAACGGCCCGTGGCGAAAATACCATGGTGCGGGCATAGTCGAAATCGGCGCTCGTGTGGATCGCCCGCCGCACCACCGACCACTCGGCAGCCCCCCAGGAGTGGGGCCCCACTTCGGCATCGATGATGCGGAAGGATTCGGCCTCGATCTCTTCAGGTGCAAGATGTACCGACATCAGCGCCAACCCAAGGCAGCGAATGCCTCGGCGATCCGCTCCACCTCCACCTCGGCCAGCTTGCGGTGAACTCCCAGGTGTCCCCCCATGGCAAACTCTACTTTAGGATGGCGCTCCCGGGCCTGGGCCATCTCTTCGGGGAGGTCCTCCTGGACGTGGGCTCCCACGAAGAGGAAGTAAGGCATCAGAAGTACCCGCTTCGCCCCTTGGGCCACGCAGGCGTCGATCCCCTGCTGGATATTGGGGAGATGCTGCTCCCGGAACGACACCTCCACGATGTCGAAGCCGGTCATCTCCTTCACCATGGCGGCAATCCCAAGCACAGCATCATTGGCCTCGGCAATGCGGCTCCCGTGGGCCATCAATAAAATCGCGGTTTTCATGAGCTGCTCCTTTTCATTTCCATTACCTCGACAATTTCCCGCCGCGCCTCGCCGATGGTGAGGGGAAGGCGCCGGAAGGGGAGAGCGTCCTCGTGCTTCAACCGATGGATCAACTCGGCGATATGGGGAAGCCGGAGCTTGACGCTCTCAAGTTCGGCTGGAGCCGTGAAGACTTCTTCGGGCGAGCCGCTCCGGACGATCTTTCCCCGGCTAAGGATATGGAGCCTGTGGAGAAAGAGGGGGACCAAGTCCACCGAGTGGGTCGCCATGACGACGGTCACCCCCTGGTCGCGGTTGAGCCGCGTCAGGAGTTCCATCATCCGGTACTCCCCCATGGGATCGAGGCCGGCGGTAGGTTCGTCCATGAGGAGCACTTCGTGCCCCATGGCCAGGAGGCCCGCAATGCAGACCCGCTTCTTCTGGCCGTAGCTGAGGGCGTGGATGTTCTTGCCGGCCAGCTCCCCCATCTCCACGGCAGCCAGGGACTCCTCCACCCGCCCCTTCACCTCCGCCTCCGCAAACCCCATGTTGCGGGGGCCGAAGGCCACATCCTCAAAAACCGTGTGGGCGAAGAGCTGGTCGTCCGGATTCTGGAAGACGAGCCCCACCGTCCGGTAGATCTCCCGGGGATGGAGTTTCCGCACATCCCGGCCATCCAGGAGCACCTGGCCGTCATACTCCTTCACGAGGCCGTCCATTATCCTGAGTAGTGTCGTCTTTCCCGACCCGTTGGAGCCGAGGATGCCGCAGAATTCTCCCCGCCCCACCTCAAACCGGATATCGGCCAGGGCCCGGGTGCCGTCGGGGTAGGTGAAAGCGCGGATATCTACGGCAAGGCGTGCTACAGCCACCGCACCACCCCCATGGTGGCCACAAACAGGGCCGACGCCGCCACCTCACCCAGACAGAAGGGGCGGTGCTTCAGGAGGGGGAGATTACCGTCGTACCCCCGCTGCACCATGGCGGTGGTGATGGTCTGGCTGGTATCGAAGGCCTTGATGACCAGGGCGCCGGCCAGCATCCCGAAGGAGCGGAGCCCCCGCCGGAAACCGGCATAGCCGAGGCGGTTCCTCTGGGCACCATAGACCACCTGGGCATCGTCGAAGAGTACGAAGAGGTAGCGCCAGGCAAAGAGGGCCACGTCGATGAATCCCTGTGGCACCCGCAGCCACGCCAGAGCCGCCATGAGGCCGGTGAAGGGAGTGGCAAATCCCACCGCTGCCACCACCGCCACTGCCCCGGCAATCCGCGCGGCAATGGCCCCCCCTGCAACAAGTCCGTCACGGTGGGCAACGATATCGAAACCCGGGAAGTGGATGCTGAAAAGCTGGTCGGTCCCGCTGAAGAAGGTCTTGAGGATAAGGACAATGAGCGCAATGAAGAGAGGTTCGGCAAACCGCAGGAGGATAACCCCCACCGGCACCCCCAGCCAAAGGCAGAGGGCGAGCCCGAGAGCGGTTATCAGGAGCGGGAAGGCAAATCCCGTGCAGCTCAATACCATAACGAGAAGCGCCAGCGCGGAAAGGAGCTTCACGCGCGGGTCAAGCATGGTGACAGGGTGTTGTTGCGATACGTGCGGGGAAAGTCGGTGCATTTGCGCAGGGGGTCACGGATACTGGCCGATGCCCTGCTCCTCCATGTAGCGTTTGATCCGGTCGGCATGGTCCCGGTCGTTGTTGTTAAGGGTTTGGAAAACTTTCAGGGCCTCGGTGCGGGCCTCCCCAGCCATGCCCCTCTGGAAGTGGATCTCGCCCGCCGCCTCCTCCAGGGCCACGGCCAGACGGAATGCATCTTCCCGCAGGGGAGGGAGTACCTCGAAATCATCGATGAGCCGCTCAAGCTCCCGGTTCTGCTCTATCAGCGGAGCCACCGACCCGGGAAGTATTTCAAGGGGAAAGATGTCATTGGGGGCATAATGCTTGCAGCCGATCTTCAGAAGAAGCGCATGATTCTCTTCCTCCTGGGACAGGATCTGCCAGAATTCGGCATCCTCCGGGTACAGGTCCTGAAAGAGGGCGTAAAGTCGCGCGACGTTCAGCTCCAGGCTTATCGCTTCGTTGATGAGCCGGATCAGGTCCGCATCTGGCTCAACAGCCCCGGCTTCGTACGTTTCCGAGTAAACCGTCATGGTGCCCCCCGTTTAGGCCCGGTTCCGCCGCAGCCTTAGCGACGGTCCGCTCCCCCCTTTTCCGTAACGAGCATCCGCCACCAGTATCCCGCCGCGAACCCCCCGACGGCACCGGCAACCAGAAAGACAAAAAGCAGAAGGTCTCCCTGATCGGTATTGATGAGGGGAGCGCGGGCCCCCCGTCCCCTGGCTTCGGCGATCCCCTCGACCACCGTCTCGTCAACGCCGGGCCATTTGTCTGCGGCGCCGGCTGTGGCGGTAAAGAGTACACCACTCCATAGTACCGTAACCAGCAAAAAAATCCTCACGCCGCCACCTCTTTCGGCCGCAGCACCCGCATCTTCACCAGCAAGTCGGGGCGTTTGCGGGAAAGGAGCACCACCATGCCGGCGGTCATGGCCCCCTCGAGGATTCCGAGGGGAAGCTGTGTCGGGATGAAGGCCACTGCGATTTTCAGGAAAAGGGGGAGAAAGGGCTCACTCCCACGAATGCCGGCAGCCAACTCCCCGGATGTGGCCAGGTAGGTGGCCCAGTCGGCAGCAAGCCCCGCACAGAATCCCGCCACGGCGAGGCTTCCCCCCAGCCGGCGCATCCCCCGGAAGACGAACCACCCGGCAAAGGAGCCCACCACCCCCATGGAGACGATGTCGGCCCCCAGGGTTGATAGTCCGCCGTGGGCCAGGAGAAGCGCCTGGATGAGGAGCGCCACCGCAGCGATGACCACCGACACGAAGGGACCTACGAGTATGGCAGAAATACCGGTGCCGCAGGGGTGAGAACAGGTGCCGGCGCTGGGGACCGGAATCGGCATGCAGGAGATGATAAAGACCACTGCCGCCATGAGTCCCACCAGCGGCTTCATGGAGAGGTCGTCCCGGGACATCTCGTTCAGTCTCCGAAGCCCCACCGCCAGGAACGGGGCCGCCACCGCAAACCAGAGGAGCGCCCAGTTGAAGGGGAGGATTCCCTCGGAGATGTGCATGGCGCGGGCCGGGACTGCACTGAAAAGCAATAATCCGCCACAGAGGCACAGAGACACGGAGAAAACCTTGAGAAACTTTTGCATGTAAAAACCGTTTAGTATCTGCTTTTGCATAACGTACCTTATTTTTCAGTTCTTAATCTTTTAGCTTTTTCTCTGTGACTCTGTGTCTCTGTGGTGGATTGTGCCTCTAGATTTTATCCCCCCGCAGATCGGCAGCGAAAAGCTTCCCCGCCCCGCGGGAGGCGCAGAAATCGCCGCACATGGTGCAGGTGGCCTCGTCCTCGGGGGTGCGGCTGGCGCGGATCGCTTTGGCATCCTCGGGAAAGAGGGCCAGCTCGAACTGCTTCTGCCAGTCCAGGTCCCGGCGGGCTTTGGACATTTCCTTGTCCCGCTCCCGTCCCCGCTCCGGGTACTTGTTCATGTCGCCGATGTAGGCGGCGACCTTTGCCGCCTTCACCCCCTGGCGAACATCCTCTTCGTTGGGGAGGGCCAGGTGCTCGGCCGGGGTGATATAGCAGATGAGGTCGGCGCCGTAGCGGGAGGATTGGGCTGCGCCGATAGCCGCGGTGATGTGGTCGAAGCCCGGTGCCACGTCAGTGGAGATGGGGCCCAGCATATAGTACGGCGCGCCGCCGCTCATCCGCTTCTGAAGCTGGATGTTCCCCTCCACCTCGTCCAGGGGGACGTGGCCGGGGCCTTCCACCAGCATCTGGCACCCCAGCTCCCGCCCCATCTCGGCAAGCTCGCAGTTGATGAGGAGCTCCTGGATCTGAGCCCGGTCGGACGAGTCGTGGATGGCCCCGGCTCTCAGACCGTTTCCCAGGGAGAGGACGGTGTCGTACTTCTTGAGGATGCCGGCCACCCGGTCAAACTGCTCGTAGAGGGGGTTCTCCCGCTTGTTGGCCATCATCCAGGCCACCATGCTCACCCCACCCTTGGAAACGAGGCCGCCGTAGCGGTATCCCTGGCGCTTGAGCCGCTCGACGGTGTAGAGGTTGATGCCGCAGTGGACCGCCATGAATGCCATGCCGTCCTCGCATTGTTTTTCGATCAAGTCGAAGAGCATCTCAGGGTCGAGCTTGTTGGGATCGCCGTATTTCCTGGCCGCCTCGCAGAAGGCCTGATAGAGGGGAACGTTCCCCACGGGAAGGTCTACGGCGGCGATCACCTCGCGGCGCACCCGGTCCAGATCCCCCCCGACGGAGAGCTCCATGAGGGTATCGGCCCCTGACTCCTGGGCGGCACGGGCCTTACGCACCTCGGCTTCATAATCGATGATATCGGAGGAAGTGCCGATGGAGGCATTCACCTTAGTGCGCAGCCCCTTGCCGATGCCGACGGCTTTGGGTTTGCGGTTGTGGTTCCACGGGATTACGATCTTCCCCTCGGACACCATCAGGCGGACATAGTCGGGAGAAACGTGTTCTTCAGCCGCTACGGCTGCCATCTGGGGAGAAATGTTCCCATCGCGGGCGATTTCGATCTGGGTTTTCACAAACTGCTCCTTTGTGCATAATTTCTGCAATTATTCACGAACGACTCCGCCGTGGCGGGGTTGCTCCCGAAATGAAGGTGTATGTAGGATGCAAGACAGTTCCGGTACCGGTATCCTTCAGTCCCCAGGTCGACTCCGGCCCGCTGCACGCGGTAGAGGCGTTCCACTTCGGGGGGCATCTCTTCCATCTCCGAGTAGTGGAACTCGTGCCCCCTGGCAACGGTGCCGGCGGGACCCATTAGGCAATCGGCCGCAAGCTCCGCTTCCCGGTAACCCAGGGCCTTGCGGCGCGGCAGCAGCCGCGTGGCGACCGGAAAGATTCCGACAAATTCCTGAAGCGATTCCACATCGCCTCGCATGCCGACCACCCCCCGCGACAGGTAGATGAACCCGCCGCATTCGGCATAGACCGGCATCCCCCCCTCGATCGCTTTGCGCAACGCATCCAGCAAGGGGGTGTTGGCTGACAGGGCATCGGCGAAAACCTCGGGATACCCACCGGGGAGATACAGGCCGGCAACCCCTTCGGGTAGTGCGCCATCGGCCAGGGGAGAAAACTCGACCAGCTCCGCGCCGGCCTGGCGCATGAGCCGCAGGTTGTCCTCGTACACGAAGCAGAAGGCGGCATCACGGGCAACACCGATGCGTACCGGATCACGCCGGGGGCTCTGCTCCGCAGCGCTCTTCACCTCCGGAGCCCCGTGGTGAGTCGCCACCGTCCAGAGCATCCCCAGGTCCACATGCTCCCGAACCACCTCCACCAGATGATCGAGAAACTCCTCCGGCAGGGGGTTCTCCTCCGCAGTCAAAAGCCCCAGGTGCCGCGAGGGGATGGATAGGCTCTCATCGCGGGGGATGCACCCCAGCACCCTCACGTCGGGCAACCGGCTTTCCACGGCATCCCGCAGAATGCGGCCGTGGGTGTCGCTTGCCACGTTGTTGAAAATAACCCCGACGACCCGTACGTCCGGATCGAACTCGGCAAACCCCTTCACCAGGGCGGCAACGCTGCGGGCCTGCCCCTTGGCATCCGCCACGAGGATAACCGGAGCGCCCAGGAACTTCGCCACCTGGGCGGTACTCCCCTCATCCGAAGAGCCGCCGATGCCGTCAAAGAGCCCCATCACCCCCTCGACGACGGCAATGTCCGCACCGGCGGCATGATGGTAAAAAGTCTCCCGCACAAAGTCGCCGTCGCACATCCAGCCATCGAGATTGACGGAAGGGCGGCCACAGACGAGGCGGTGGTAGCCGGGATCGATGAAATCAGGACCCACCTTGAAGGGAGCCACCGTCAGACCCCGCCGTTTCAGGCACTCCATGATGCCCAGAGTAATGGTCGTTTTGCCCGAGCTGCTGTTGGGGGCTGCGATGATGATCGATTTCATGGTTGCGACCTTTCAGCCGTTAACGAGCTTCACCACTGTATTGCCATCGGAAAAGTAGTCGATGACATTCAGGCAGCAATAGGTCTGCTCGATGGCGAAGAGACTGCTCAATGGGGCGCCGATGGCATTCAGGAGGATAATCCGGTTCACACCCCCATGGGCCACCACAAGAACATCCTCCCCCCGGTGGCGCTCCACGATATCGTTGATGACCGGCATCACCCGGTGGTGCACATCGAGGACGTTCTCTCCCCCGGGAACCCGGTAGTTGACGATGTCATCGAGCCGGGCCCGCCACTGCTCCGGGTACTGCTCCATGAGCTCCGGCCAGCTCTTCCCCTCCCAGATTCCCACTCCCATTTCACGCAATTCCGGTTTGCGCTCAGGGTTAAGCCCCAGATGGGCGCCAAGAACTTCGGCTCCCCAGGCACAACGGGTAAGGTCACTGGTGTAGAGTGCGGTTATGGGCACGCCGGTGAAACGTTCCTTGATGGCATGGTACTGGCTCCGCCCCCGCTCCGAGAGCCCCACGTCGGTATGGCCGTTGTAGCGCCGCACGGGCCCGGCCCCTGCAACTTCTCCGTGGCGGATGAGATGTATTCTCGTCTTTGGTGTCATGTCAATTTCCCTGCATTTTATTTATTCATGCCCACGATAATAAGGAGGCAGGCAATCTCGTTAAGCTCGCTGGCACAGCCGATGACGTCGCCGGTAATGCCGCCCAGACGCCGGTGGGACCAGGCCCGGATCCCCGCGGTAAAGAGGGAGAGCACTGCCCAGCAGCCGATCCCGGCAATGCCGAAGAAAAGATACGCAATGGCCAGGGTCAGGGCCCCTGCCACCAGAAGCTGCACCGCCCCGGCCCCGGCAATGCAGGCGGCGCCCAATCCATCCTGCCGCGCCCGCCGGGATCCCACGGTCATCTGCACCTGGGCGAAGCGGGCCACGGCCGGGAAAAAGAACAGCGCCTGGCGCTTGACCTCTGGAGGGAGGGCCAGAAGGGCCTGGTACTTGAGCATTAGCCCCAGCACGATTCCCACCACCCCCACGGCACCGACACGGGAATCCTTCATAACCTCGAGAAAGCGCTCCCGGGGCCCCCTGGCCGCCAGCCCATCGCAGACATCGGCCAGCCCGTCGTGATGCAGCGCCCCTGTTACCGCCGCCAGAAGCACCACAAGCAGGAGGTCCGAAACCGACCGGGGGAGGTAGCGACCCAAGAGGAAGTCGGTCCCGGCCAAGAGCCCCCCGATGGTGAGTCCCACCAGCGGAAAGAACGCCATGGAGCGCCCCAGGTCGTTCTCCCTCCACCGAGGGGTGAATGGAAGCGGGATAATGGTCAGGAACTGAAATGCGATAAAATAGAGTCTCAATATTCCCCTTCCGCTACTCCTGCCTCCGCGAAGGTGGCCATCTCTTTCAGGATCTTGACTCCCGCTTCAACGAGACCCATGGCCAGGGCCGCTCCGGTCCCCTCGCCGAGGCGCAGTTGGAGGTCAAGGATCGGCTCCGCCCCGATCCGCTCCAGCATGAACCGATGGCCGATCTCCACCGACTCGTGGGCCGCGAAAATGTACTCCTTGACCGCTGGGCAAAGCTCGCAAGCGATAAGAGCACCTGACGTGGAGATGAATCCGTCAACCACCACCGGTATCCGGTTGGCGGCACAGCCAAGGACGAGTCCGGCAATGCCGGCGATCTCAAGTCCGCCGACTTTAGCCAGAACGTCGATGGGATCTTTCGGATCGGGGCGGTTCACGGCCAGGGCCTGCTCGATAATCTTGATTTTGTGGTTCAGTGCCCCGTCGTTGATGCCGGTTCCCCGATGGGTCACGTCAGCGACGGCACAGCCGGAAAAGGCGGCGATAATGGCCGAAGCGGCCGTCGTATTGCCAATTCCCATCTCACCGGTTCCGGCCATGGTAATCCCCTGGGCACGGCACGCGTCAGCCAGCTCGATGCCCACCTCCAGGGCGGCAACCGCCTCTTCCCGGGTCATGGCCGGCCCTTTGGCAAAGTTGCGGGTGCCCCGGGCCACCTTGCGGCCGATGAGACCCGGGACATCGCCGAACTCGTGATCAACTCCCATGTCAACCACCCGCACTTCCGCACCCACGTGCCTGGAGAGAACGTTTATGCCGGCCCCGCCGTTCAGGAAGTTGAGGACCATCTGGACCGTCACTTCCTTTGGGAAGGCGGATACCCCCTCATCCACAACGCCGTGGTCGGCAGCGAAGGTAAAAATCACCTTTTTCCCCAGAGCCGGTTCGGCCGTTCCGGTCATGGCCGCATAGCGCCGGGCGAACTCTTCCAGACGGCCAAGGGAGCCGGTAGGTTTAGTCTTGTTGTCGAGCCGGGACTGGGTCTTTGCCATAATGCCGGCGTCCACGGGACGGATATTTGACAGGGTTTCGTTAAGCAGAGTCATGGTTACCTCGTATTTTGTATTTATTCTGCGGGGGCACTGCTTGCCGCGCCCCCGCACGTTCACTTAAGTCTCAGTGGCAGCCCGCTGAAGGTAACGTGCACCTCGTCGGCCGCAGCAGCAATCATCTCGTTGGCTTCTCCGGCCAGGTCCCGGAACTGGCGGGCCAGCCGGTTCTCGGGAACTATTCCCATCCCCACCTCGTTGGAGACCAGGATAACCGGGGTTTTGAGCAACGGAAACAACGAAGTCAATTCTTTGACCACATCGAGACACCGGGCGGGGTCGTCGTATTTGAGGAGGAGATTGGTGAGCCAGAGGGTCACGCAGTCCACCAGGACAGCCCGGTAGCGACCATCGTTATCACGGAGCGTCCCGACCAGGTCGAGGGGTTCCTCCATGGTGGTCCAGGCGTCGCCGCGCCGCCGCCGGTGGCGGGCAATCCGCGCCGCCATCTCCCCATCGCCGGCGGCACCTGTGGCAATATATCCCAGATGCATCCCGAAATTGCAGGCAAGCCGCTCGGCCAGACGACTCTTGCCGCTGCGGGCACCTCCCGTTATGAAAATCACTGGCGCCATAAATGAAAACCCCCGTCTCCTGAGTGGAAGCGGGGGCCAAAACCGGCAAAAAACTGCACACCGGGCCTTGGAGCCTCTTCCACGGAGGTCCTGCAAAGCTTACGGTCAGGCAGGTTTCCTGGCTCACGGCTCCCATCCGCGCCTTCCCGGTTAATCCCAGTGGCTTCGCTGCGGTGTTCATCGCCGTTCACAGTTGCGGGACAGCAAGGGACTCGCACCCTTTTCCCTTTTACCTTTTGCCGGGAGCCAGGCAGACTCCTTGCGACAAAAGCACCTGAACATAAAATGTATTTTGTTGTACCTGATACTACTAACAGAGTAGGCGGCCGAAAGTCAACGACTGAAACTCCTGCGGGCTCCTCCTGACCTGACAGCCTTACGTGGCCAGGATTGACTCGATCTTAGCCCATACCACGTCGCGCCCCTCTTTCGAGAGTGCGGAGAAAAAGGCCATCTCGTCACTGGAAAGTCCCATGGTCCGGGATATGACGGCAGCCTGCCGGGCCCGTTCATTCTTGGAAACCTTGTCGCACTTGGTAACCACCACGAGCACCGGCACGTTGTAGGCTCTCAGCCACTGGAGCATCAGCTGGTCCTCTTCCGTTGGAATCCGGCGGACATCAAGGATGAGCACCACGCAGCCCAGGTTGGTGCGGGTGGAGAGGTAGGTCTCCACCATGGGACCCCATTCCTTCTTCACAGCAAGGGGGACCTTGGCAAAACCGTAGCCGGGAAGGTCAACCAGCATGAGGCTTCCGTTGACCAGGAAAAAGTTGATTAGCTGGGTCCGTCCGGGAGTGGAACTGGTCCGCACCAGACTCTTCCGGTTGACAAGAATATTGATGAGTGACGATTTTCCGACATTGGAGCGACCGGCAAAGGCCACTTCCGGGAACTCCGCCGGGGGAAAATGGGCCGGTCTGGTACCGCTTGTTACGAATTCAGCGTTTGTTACATTCACCTGAATCTCCCTGTCCTTGCTTGTAAATACGTGTACAGTCATACCATCTCGCCACAGATAGCGCAATCGGATAGAGGTAACGGCGAGGTATTTGCAACAAAAGTGCGGAGACTCACGCTGAATTCACCAACTAACAACAACAGGATCACCCCATGAACAAAGAACTCGAAACGCTCATCATGTCCGCAGTAGACCTTCCAACAATCCCAGTGGTGGCCACCAAAGTCATAGAGCTGATCGAGCAGGAGGACGTGACCATTGAAAAGCTGGCCACCGCGGTATCCTCAGATCCGGCAGTGGCAGCGCGCATCCTGAAGCTCTCAAACTCGGCCTACTACGGGTGCCAGCGGCAGATTAACACCCTGTCCGCCGCCATCATGCTGCTGGGCTTCAAAACCCTGAAGAGCCTCGTCATCGCCGCTTCCATGAAACAGCTCAGCAGGCGTTTCGGACTCACGGAAAAGATGCTCTGGGAACACTCGGTCGGCGCAGCCCTGGCAGGGCGGGTCATCGCCTCCCATGGAAGGTTCATCAACGAAGAAACCGGCTTTCTGGTGGGGCTTTTCCACGACCTGGGCAAGACCATCATGAGCAACCGCGATCCCCAGAAGTTTCAGGGGGTGATGATGCGCTGCTACAATGAGGGAATCCCGTTCGCTGAAGCGGAAAAAAACGTTTACCCATACTCCCATGCCGAAGTGGGAGCCCTTGTCATCCGGAAGTGGAACTTCCCCGAATCCTTATCCACCGCCATCATGTACCACCATCAGTTCGGAAGCGTTCCCATCACCGATCAGTATGACCTCTTCCTCACCGCCACGATAAGCCTCGCCAACAAATTCTGCAAAAAGCTCGGCATCGGCGACCGGGATGCTAACCTGGACCTTGACCTGGTAAACTCACCCGAAGCAAAGCTTCTGGGGTTCACCCCGGAAACCGTCGAAAAGGCCGTGGACACATTTCAGGAAACCTTTGAGGAGAATAAAAGCTTCTTTCTGAACGACTGACATTCTCTCTCACATGAAACGCGAGAGGGAAGCCGGATGGCTTCCCTCTTTGCGTTTCAGCCCCCCATGGGATATCTATTGAACCGTCCAGACCACCGAAGTGGCCGAAACCATGTTCTGCCAGGTTCCACCAGCGTTCCTCCCGATAACATATAATGCATGAGTCCCGCTCTCTAATCCCACGAAGCTGCGTGCCTGTGCCACGGGAATCTCTGCTGACCAGGCGCCATTGTCGAGTTTGAACTTATAAGCCGTCACCAAGTCGCCGGAAACAGAGAAAGTGGCTGTCGTGGCCGCGGTTGTTCCGGAAGGGATACCCGAAATAATGGCCGTCGGCGGAAACGCATAGATGATACTCTTGACGGCCTCGGCATTGCCGGCAGTGTCAATGGCGAAATACTTGAGGGTCGTGGTCGTAGTGATCGTCACCGGTCCCGTATACTTGGGCGAGGCCATAGTCGGCGCGACACCGGTGGTTGTGTAGTAGATGGCCGCCGCCTCATTGGCCGAAAGGGTAACCGTCTGCGGCGAACTGTAGGTACCGGCAAGGAGGGATGTTGTCGTAACCGGCTTGGCCAGGTCGATGGTCCAGGTCAACGTAGTGGGAATACTTTGCCACGTGCCGGCCCCATTCTTGCCGTAGACAGTCACCGTGTGGGCTCCCGCAGCCAGCCCGGTTTTGGCTATCTTAGTGCTGATCGGTATTTCGGCCGACTGTGCTCCTTCGTCCAAAGTGTACTTGTAGGCGATGATCCCGGCCCCGCCCACAGTCAGAGATACAGAAGTGACCTTGGTAAGCACGGCAGGCGCACCAGCGGTTATTACCGCAGCCAGAGGCAGGTTGTAGAGGCGGCTTTGCACAGTCTCGATGTTTCCGGCTGTGTCTACGGCAAAGAATTTGAGGGTTGTCGTGGCGTTGATGGCAATGGGCCCCGTGTACTTCGGCGATGCCTTGGTAGGAGTAGCCCCGGTAACGGTATAGTAGATGTCCGCCGTCTCGCTGGCTGAGAGGGTCACCGTCTGGGCCGCTCCATAGGTCCCGCTAGCAAGGGACGCACTGGTGACCGGCTTGACCGTGTCCACAGTCCAGGCTGCCGTGGAGGGAGAGGCTTGCCACACTCCGGTAGCCCCGTTTTTCCCTTTTACCTGGAGGGTTTTAAGCCCGGATGTGAGACCTGAGAGCGATATCTTGATGGAGACGGGCGTCTCAGCCGACCAGGTGGTCCCGCCATCCAGGCTGTACTGGTATGACGACACCCCTGCGCCACTTACGGTGATAAGTGCGCTGGCCAGCTTGGTCTGGGAAGCGGGAACGCCTGAAAGGGCGACCACCGGCGGGAAGTTGTACGTCTGGCTCTTGACCGCCTCGATATTGCCGGCAGCGTCCTTGGCAAAGTACTTTATGGTCGCAGTGTTGGATACTGATATCGTCCCTGTGTATTTGGGCGACGACACGGTCGGCGTGGTGCCGTTGGTTGTGTAGTAGATGGTGGCGGCCTCATTTGCCGAGAGTGTTACGGACTGCGAAGCGGAATAAGTTCCGCCGACCGGTGACGCCGCCGTTACCGGAACGGCAAGATCAATGGTCCACGCAGCTGCGGTCGGAGCCGTCTGCCAGACGCCGGCTGAAGTCTTGCCCCGTACCGACAAGGTGTGGCTCCCCGCGGCAAGACCGGTTTTGGCGATCTTTGTGGTTATCGGAATCTCGCCCGACTCGGTCCCGCCATCGAAAATGTATTTGTAGGTTACATAGGTGCCGGCCACGCTGATGGTGGCGCTCGTCAGCTTGGTCAAAGCGGCGGGAACGCCGCTCAGCTTCACACCGGCAGGCACGGCATAGATCTGGGTCTTCACCGCTTCCTTGTTGCCGACCGCATCGATGGCGAAATACTTGAGGGTAGCAGGCGGAGTTACCGTAATGGGGGCGGTATACACCGGCGAAGCGGTGGTGGGGGCAGCACCATTGGTAGTGTAGTAAATGGTGGCAGTCTCGCTGGGGGACAAGGTTACAGTCTGCGCCCCCACATAGATCCCTCCCGCCGGCGAAGCGGTTGTTGCCGGAGGCGTTACGTCCGCCGTCCAGCTTAGGGTAGTGGGCGCGGAAACCGATTGCCAGTTGCCGGCCGCATCCTTGCCGATGACCGCCACAGTGTGGGTGCCGGTCGTTACGCCGGTAATACTCATGGCGGTCGTTCCGGGCTTTTCGGCAGACCAGATGCCGGCATCGATTTTGAATTTGTAGCCGGCAACGCCACTTACGCTGAAGCCGAATGTAGACGCTTTGATCACCCCTCCGAAGGGGCCGTTGGCAACAACAACAGCTCGGGGCACTACGGTATCCAGCTCAATAGTTGCGGAGAGGGATACTGAATCGACTCCCACGTTGTTCCGGAACTGCACATAGACCGTCTTTACGCCGTCGCCGCCGGGAAGGCTCCAACTCTTGGTGGTTTTGTAGGCTTCCCAAGCGCTCCAGTTCACGTCGTCGTTGCTGAATCGCATCTGGGTAACGGGATTTGCGGCCGTGCCGCTGGCGGCAACGGTCAGGGCAACCGACGTGGTATTGCAGGCCGTTGCCCCACCGTTGATCTTCACGGTCCCGGAGGGGGCAGCAATATTAATGCTATAGGTGGCGGTTACCTGGGAGCCGGAACGGGTGATATTGGCCACAGTGACCCCGGTGTTGAGCCCGCCGTAGCTCTTGCTCGACGGAAGCGTCGCCGTTCCGAAGGTTTTCCCCGGAACGTAGAAATCTCCAGCATCGGCACCGTTGTAGGAGAGGTTTTTCTCGATCTCCTCCAACCCGTCGGCCTCCATTAGACGGAGCAACTTATGGGAGGAATCGGAGTTGTTGTAGACGTAGTTGGTCCCGTAGGCATTGAGGGTTGCATCCACATGCCAGATGAGGAGGCCGTCGTTGGGGATACCGCTGTCGTTGCCGGTGCGATGGCGGTTCTGAACCATGAAATATTCGTCGAACAGGTCGCCCGAGCTGATGGCCGGCATAATGAGAACCGCCTCGGGAGAGGTGGCGGTAGGATTCAGGGTAATGGTCCGGCTTCCGCTCGCCACCACCGTGGGGGATATCCAGTCCAGGACCCACTTATTGAAAGCACTATGGTCGCCCCAGGTGTGATCCATCACATCGAGGCCGCCGACACCCCCCTTCGGCCCAGTGGCCTCATTATAGTCATAATAATCGGGGAGCCCAAGGGCATGGCCGGTTTCGTGGATCGTGACCAACGGCTTGAATTGCTGACCGTAGGGGCTTCCCTCCCACTGCCAGGAATACTTGCCTAATGTTTTGCCGTCTAAAACGTACCCTGGATCGGAAAAGGAGGTCTGGTACCCCCACCAGAATGATGCCCAGGCTCCGGCGTCGCCGGTCCAGATCACGAGAAAATAGTCGATCTTGCCGTCGCCGTTGTTGTCGTACTGGGAAAAATCGTGACCCTGGGCGTTATAGTAATTGAGAGCATTTTTGATAAGATTGTCGCGACCAGCCGGGGTCTGCACAACGGCACTGCGGTTACCAGCCCGGTACCAGCCTAAAGTTGCCCCGCCAGAGAAATCGAGGAGCCCGTATGAAGAGCGGCTGTAATAAGCGGCAAGGCTCTCGTAGGGGGCGTCGGAGGCGTTACCGGCACCAAACAGCATGTTATGGACATCCGCCAGGGAGGTGACCGCCGGGTATTCGTTAAAGTCGATGAGGAGCGCGAAGATTTTCACGTTACCAGTGGTCGGCACACCACTCCAGGCCGGTGGCGGCGCATAGGTGCCGGTCATCTGGTCCACATCTCCGGGGGCAAACCCCTGCTGCTCAAGCGCCTTGCGCTTGGCCTTGTTGACTGCCTTTTTCACCAGTTCCGGGTCAATCCTGTTGTTACCGATATCCTCGGCAAACTTCCGGCGATTTTCGAAGTCACCTGACGCCTTGAGCTGTTCCATTTCCCCCGGCCGCGGTAACTGCATGGCAAAGGCCGGCATGGCGGCTGCAGCCAGCAATACTACACTCACGACAGCAGCTGCAGACCGTATCCTGTTGGCCCGCGTAACAACCCTTTTTAAAATACCCATAGCATCCCCCATCGCTCGTGAAAACCCCATACATGGGTATCAGTTACTGCACCGCCAAATTGTTCCAGGCATTAAACAATTAGCTCTTAGATGTTCATATCGACACAACCAGGAAAAACTTGTGCACTATATTGATTTATCGATACAAATTTAATCCAGCGGCGCTATCAACCATAACATGCAGAGTTTTCAACGCCCTGCGTTTGTCCGTCGTTCAAAGTCAAGTGCAGGAGTCGAATAGCCAGGTGGGATAATTGAAGATAAACCGGGGAGGTCAGAATTTCCGGGAAGGAAATGGGCTTGACACCCATGTCGTAAATTTGACAAGAAACCGATTGCTGTCAGCGGCAGTGCAAAGGCGCAAGCGCCCCTTTCCGCCATCAACCGGCGAACGAAGAACAGCAAAACTGCCAGCAGTCCGGAATAATCAGACTTTTTCCTTGATAATCAGCCCCTTAAGTTCATCAAGGGCTTTTGCAATTTCCAGAGCTTCTTCAGACGGAATCTGCCTGATCACGTCACCGCTCTTACGGTCGATAACCTTCAGCACCACGCGCTCGGAATCCTTGTCAATGGTGAACTGGATATCGCGGGTGAAAGACTCGATAAATTCGTTGATCTTTTCGGCCGCTGCTTTCGTCCGCTCTTCCTGCTCCGCAGGCGACAGCTTCTTCACTGCCATTCTCGGCAGTTCGACCTTTGCGGCTGCATCCTTGCTTTGCTGGTCTTCCTGACGGGGGTTCACTGCCTCCACAGCAGTTGTTCCGCCCGGCAATGTCCTGGCAACACTTGTAAGTTCTACGTTCATGGGTTCCTCCTTGACAGCTGACATCCCTTATGGATTGTATCGGCCGACATAACAAAATCTTGAATATTTTTTCGACATAAAACCTTTATTCGCCGCCGCAATCCCCTAGAAAAGCGATATTTTTAGCGATATCGCAAACATGCAAGCTTTATAGACGGCAAACATGGCATAACAGTTGCTGCCGCATTTGTGGCTTTCTCTAAAGTATTTCGGAATTCAACCGAAACGCTTAGGGAGAGCCGCCACCATCCCATCACAACACAGGTGCCCCATGATCAAGCTGACACGTCTCGACGGAAGCGAATTCCTGGTCAATCCCGACCTGATTGAGGCCGTCGAAGAGACTCCCGACACCCACATCACCCTCCTCAACGGCAAGAAGTATCTCGTACTGGAGAAGGCTCCCGCTATCGTAGACAAGATCGTCACGTTCAAGGCGCTCGTCCTGCACCGCGCCAATCCGGGCAAGGCCAAAAAATACCTTTTCCGCAAGAAGTTAACGCTCTACCGTCTCTTTTGCCCCCTTGAGGACTGAATTTTGCAAATCCCCTTTCAATTACTTTTTCTACGGGACTGTTAACGCATGGATATAGCGACAATCATAGGTTTGGCAATGGGCTTCGGGGCAGTAATCGGAGGCGCGTTGATCGAAGGGTTGCACTTGGGCGCCCTAATTCAGCCAACCGCCGCCCTTATCGTACTCGGAGGCACCTTCGGCGCAGCCTTCGTCAGTTATCCGATGAAGACAATCATCGGAGCAGTCAAAGATATAAAGAAAGTGCTCTTTCCTGCGCAGCACGACCCGGAAAAGGTCATCAAGGAGATTATCGGCTACGCGGCAAAGGCCCGCCGCAACGGGCTCATCTCCCTTGAGCAGGAAGCCCAGAACGTCAAGGACCCCTTCACCAAAAAGGGAATCTCCCTGGTGGTAGACGGTATCGACCCCCAGAAACTGAGGGAGACTCTGGAAATAGAAACCGCGTACTACGAGGAGCACGCCAAGCAGAGCGCGGAATTCTTTGAAGCGGCAGGCGGGTACGCTCCCACCATCGGTATCATCGGTGCCGTTCTCGGCCTTATCCACGTCATGGCGAACCTGTCGGACTCCTCCAAGTTGGGGGCCGGCATCGCCGTCGCCTTCGTGGCGACCATATACGGCCTCATGACCGCCAACATCGTCTGCCTCCCCTTCGGCACCAAGATCAAGCACGGAATCAAGGAAGAACTCGTCTGCAAAAACATGATTATCGAAGGGCTAATTGCCATTCAGAACGGTGAGAACCCCCACTTCATCGAGCAGAAACTCAAGTCCTTCGTCCAGCATGGCGGTGAAGAGAAGAAGGGGAAATAAGCGGCCATGGCAAAACCGAAGAAGGAAGAAAAACACGTTAACCACGAACGGTGGCTCGTTTCCTACGGCGACTTCCTCACCCTGCTCTTCGCCGTCTTCGTGGCCCTGTATGCAATGGGGCAATCGGACAAGAAAAAAGTAGAGCAGGTGATGCAGTCCATGCGGGAATCCTTCGGCTACACAACCATCCAGGGCTCCGCGGCCAGGCCGACCGTAGTGGATTCCACCGATATCCGGATCGTTCCCTCCATAACGCCCGACCTTACCAACAAGGGACGCAGCCAGGGGCAGATCATGGGTGGAAAAGGACGGGCCCGGGCCGAAGAAAAAGACTTCCGGGCCATCAAGGCGGCCATGGAGGCATATCTCGTCAAGCAGGGGGCCCAGGACAAGGTAAGCGTGAGCATCACTCGGCGGGGGCTCGTGGTGAGTCTCAAGGAGGCGGGGTTCTTCGATTCGGGGAGCGCCATCGTGCGGGAAAGCGCCTATCCGCTCCTGGCCAAGGTGGCCGAATCACTGGGAGGATACTCTAATGCGGTGCGGGTGGAAGGGCACACCGATACCATGCCCATCAACTCGGCAACATTCCCCTCAAACTGGGAACTCTCAACGGGCAGGGCAACCAATATCGTTCATTTCCTGACCAAATCCTACGACTTCGACCCGGAAGCCATCTCTGCGGCAGGGTTCGGCCAATACCGCCCCATTGCCGAAAACTCCACCAGCGACGGGCGTTCGAAAAATCGCAGGGTAGACATCGTCCTCCTCTCCGGCGAAGGGGAAAAGGGGGAACCGACAGGCCGGGACCAGGAAACTGGAACCGGGGCCCGTTAAATCCAGAGCATCAGCAAAGAAAAAAGGCCGGGGAAACTCCTTCCCGGCCTTTTTGTCTTTTTATGCGCTACTATCTCATCGCACCCGTTCGTTTTTGGCCATAAGTTCACGGCGCTGTTCATTGAAGAGATAAGAGATAATTGCTTCCCGGTCCCGGTCGGCGATCATGGTGAACTTAAGGGACAGGGAGTAGTGGGTACCCGGTTCACGGCTCAATGTTATCTCCGAGCAACGCAGAGCTTCGGCCACCACATAGATGGCCCGGGGCTGGGGAAGCGGCAGGAAAAGGGTTAGCTTCACCAACTCGCCCGAGGCTATCTGGCGGGAAACCCTTAATCGCATTCCTCCGCCGCTCAGGTTAGTGCGTACAGAGGAAACGTCCTCGCCATCCCAATCCATGACTTTAGGGCCATTGGCGGAAGGCACGACCTCTGGCGGACGGCAGAACACCTTGCGGTCAGCGGCCCAGTCAGCCTCCGCATCTTCCTGGGTTACTCCGTCAAGAACCTTGTAAAGCACGGGAAGCGACACATCGAGCCGGAAATACTCCCGCCGTTGCGTCTCCTTGACATCACCAACCAGACGGACGGAGAACTGACGATCGTCGCGGACGGTTTCAACCCTCGCGTCGCATCGGCACAGTGCCCCGCCGGTCCATACCGACAACCAAGCCTCCGCCCCCGGCCGCACTCCCCCCCGTGGAGGCTGCTCGCTGCCGTACAGTTCGAGCCAGGCAAGATCACCCTTGAGCGAGGTTATGGCGGCGGTCCCGTCGAACGACCCGCCCCCGCCGAGACGGATGGCAAGATTGATTTTCTGAAGCTCTTCGAAGTAACTACCGTAATCTGTCGCCATCTACAGGGGATCCTCAACGTCAATTAAGATTCCGGCAATCCGAGTTGCCGGAAACAACGCATAGTCTATTTTATCGGCATCATACGACATTTCTTTAGTTCCACAATTGCCTTTCCATGTCAAGAGATACTAAATCTCCGGATTCAAGTTCGAGTCAAAATCCGGGCACTCTCCACAACATTCAAAAAGCCCGCACATAACTTCAATGAAGGAATCCATTGCCGGCCGGTGATTTTCCAGCCCGGCACCATATTTCATCCAGTTTTTTGACACACTGGCACCGGCACTCTCTTTGCAGTACACTAACAAGTATTCAAAATACTGACATGACGCGCAACGTCAGTGAAATCAACCGCTCAACACTAAAATACATACGGAGCTGCCATGCTTACAGGAAAATCGATTCTCGTTACCGGTGGCACAGGATCATTCGGCAAGAAATTCATTGAAACAATCCTCACCTCGTACCCCGAAGTAAAGCGAATCGTGGTTTTCTCCCGCGACGAGCTGAAGCAGTTCGAGATGGCGCAACAGTTCCCGCCGGACAAATTCCGCCAGATACGGTATTTCATTGGGGATGTTCGCGACCGTGACCGGCTCTACCGCGCCTTCGAGGGAATCGACATCGTGGTTCACGCTGCGGCGCTCAAGCAAGTCCCTGCCTGCGAGTACAACCCGTTCGAAGCCATAAAGACCAACATCCTCGGCGCCCAGAACATCATCGAAACAGCCCTTGAGCAGGGAGTGACCAAGGTTGTGGCCCTGAGCACCGACAAAGCCGCCGCCCCCATAAATCTCTATGGTGCAACGAAGCTCTGCTCTGATAAACTTTTTGTGGCCGCCAACAATTTCAAGGGAACAAGAGATATCAAGTTTTCCGTGGTCCGGTACGGCAACGTCATGGGGAGCAGGGGGAGCGTAATCCCATTTTTCCTGAAGAAGAAACGCGAAGGGGTACTGCCGGTCACTGACGAACGGATGACCCGCTTCAACATAACCCTTGAGGACGGGGTCAAACTGGTGCTAAGGGCACTGGACACCATGTGGGGAGGCGAAATTTTCGTCCCGAAGATCCCGAGCTACCGGATCCTGGACGTGGCAAAGGCTGTGGATTCAAGCTGCCGGGTCGAAATCGTCGGCATCCGCCCCGGCGAAAAGCTGCATGAAGAGATGATTACCACCACTGACGCCATTAACACCATCGAGTTCAAAGACTACTTCGTCATCCTCCCCTCTATGGCACTGTGGGATGTGGAACAGTTCACTACGCATTTCAACGGACACCGCTGTACCGATGGCTTCGCCTATAACAGCGGCACCAACATCGACTGGCTGAGTGTCGAGCAACTAAAAGACCTGATCAACACCCACCTCAATCCTGAGGTCAACCGCCGCAAGGACGACCTGGCATGAGCGATGCCCCCATTCCCTACGGCCGTCAGAGCATAAACCAAGCCGACATTCAGGCCGTAGTCGACGTTCTATCCTCAGACTGGCTCACGCAGGGACCGACAGTGGAGCGCTTCGAGCAAACCGTGGCCGGCTACTGCGGCACTGTCCATGGCGTGGCGGTGAACAGCGCCACGTCAGCGCTCCATATCGCCTGTCTCGCCGCAGGGCTCGGCCCCGGCGACATCCTCTGGACCTCCCCCAACACCTTTGTGGCCTCCGCCAACTGCGGGCATTACTGCGGAGCCACGGTGGATTTCGTGGACATCGATCCCCGCACTTACAACATGAGTGTCGAGCGGTTGGAGGAGAAACTGGAACAGGCCGAGCGGGACGGCAAGCTGCCGAAGGTGGTGATTCCGGTCCACTTCGCGGGGCAGTCGTGCGACATGGAGGCCATTGGCCGCCTTGCCCAGCGTTACGGCTTTACCGTCATTGAAGACGCCTCCCACGCCATCGGCGGGCGGTATAAGAATGAACCGGTCGGGAACTGCCGGTATTCCGCCATGACGGTGTTCAGCTTTCACCCCGTCAAGATCATCACCACCGGCGAAGGTGGCATGGTACTCACCAACAGCCCCGAACTGCACGAGAGACTGCTGCGGCTTCGCAGCCACGGCATCACCCGCGATCCGGCTCTCATGGCGGGAGAATCCCACGGCCCCTGGTACTATGAACAGATCGAACTGGGGTTCAACTACCGGATGACCGACATCCAGGCGGCCCTGGGGGTAAGCCAGATGACGCGGTTGGACGAATTCGTGGCGCGGCGGCATCAGTTGGCGAACCGGTACGATGAGGCCCTTGCCGAACTGTCGCTTACCCTCCCCTGGCAGCACCCGGATACATGGTCTGCGTTCCACCTGTATGTGGTACGCCTCAATCCGGACCTAATAAGGAAGAGCCGCCGGCAGATATTCGAAGACCTTAGAGGACGAGGAATCCTCGTCAACATTCACTACATCCCGGTACACACGCAGCCCTTTTATCGCGCAACCGGTTTTGCTGACGGCGACTTCCCCGAATCGGAGCAGTACTACCGGGAAACGATTACCCTGCCGCTCTACGCCGGTCTGGTCGAAAGCGACCAGGATCGGGTCATAGACGCGTTGCGGGAGGTTCTGCGATGAATGTGGCGATAATCCCAGCTCGAGGCGGAAGCAAACGGATTCCCAGAAAAAACATCAAACCGTTCGCCGGAAAGCCGATGATCGCCCATTCCATTCTCGCCGCCAGGGAATCAGGACTTTTTCAGCGCATCCTGGTATCCACCGATGACGAAGAGATCGCCCATGTATCGAAAGAATATGGCGCAGAGGTGCCGTTCATGCGACCTGCGGAACTCGCCAACGACTTTGCCGGTACCGATGCGGTCCTGCTGCACGCACTGCAATGGCTCGGCGAGCGTGAAGAATTGCCCGGCGCCTTCTGTTGCATTTACGCTACAGCTCCTTTCGTCAGGAGCGAGTATCTGCGGCAGGGGCTGGAGGCGCTTCAACGCGAACAGGCCACGACAGCATTCTCCGTCACAACATTTGCCTACTCTATTTTCCGGGCGCTGCGCACCAACGATGACGGCCGTATCGAGATGATCTGGCCCGAGAACCGTAACCGCCGTTCCCAGGATTTAGGCGAGGCATTTCACGATGCAGGCCAGTTCTACTGGGCTGATACCCGCAAGTACCTCGACGAGGGGCGGCTGTTTTCGGTCGATGCAGTGCCGGTATTAATCCCGCGTTCCCTCGTACAGGACATAGACACCCCCGAAGATTGGGAAACCGCAGAGCGAATGTACCGGGCCATCTATCCATGAAACGGGCAGGCCATCGTGGCTAGCGGAAATACGATCATCATTCGCGCCGACGCCTCGGTCCAACTCGGTTCCGGACACGTCATGCGCTGCCTGACCCTTGCCGAAAGGGTGTCAAAGCGTGGAGCAGACGTCGCGTTTCTATGCCGTGAACTGCCGGGGCATCTGTGTGACCTCATTGAGTCGCGGGGATTCCGTACAATCCGGCTGTCCCCCCAGGAAAATGATGCCGACGCAACAGAAGCAATCCTCCTGGAGAAACGCCCTGACTGGCTGATCGTAGACCATTACGCGCTCGACGCCAGATGGGAATCGCGCATGCGGCCCCACGTGGGGAAGCTCATGGTCATTGACGATCTGGCAGACCGTCACCATGACTGCGACCTGCTCCTGGATCAGAACTACTACACCGACATGGACAGCCGCTACCTGGAGCTTGTGCCGGACCGCTGCAAACTCTTTCTTGGCCCCGGATACGTCTTGCTTCGGCCCGAGTTTATCGAAGCACGCCGGGCAATGGCGGAACGCACCGGAACGATCCGGAGGATTCTCGTTTTCTTCGGCGGCAGCGACAGTACTGGCGAAACTGGAAAGGCCCTCGATGCCCTCACCCGCTTCGGCGCCAGAGATCTGGCCATCGATGTGGTAGTCGGTGCCTCAAACCCTGACAAAGAGAGAATCAGAGAGCGCTGCGCCGCCCACCCCGGCACATTTTTCCACTGTCAGATTCCCAACATGGCACACGTAATGGCCGAAGCGGACTTTGCCATTGGCGGAGGCGGGACCACTACATGGGAGCGGTGCTTTCTCGGGCTTCCGACGGCGGCAATAATTCTTGCCCAAAACCAGCTCGATGTGATCCAGGCCGTGGCAGGCATTGGTGCGCTGAAAAATCTGGGATGGCACCATGAGGTCACAAGCAGCAAGATTCTCGAGGCTCTGGAATGGGCGATCAACAGTCCCCGGGCGGTGCGGGAAATGGGAATCCGCGCCCAGTCCCTCATGGGCAGCGGCGTGATTGAAGACAATTCTCTGGTACGCGCATTATGCGGAGAAGGAGCCGGCAAATGATAGAGCGTGCGCGATGCATTCTGAGACCAGCGATGCGCCAGGATCTGGACAAACTCCTGGAATGGCGCAATTCCGAGCGGATCAGGGTCAACATGTACACCGACCATCTCATCAACAAGGAAGAGCATGCAGCATGGTTCGAACGCCTTGAGAAAAACCGCTCGGCTCGAACCCTGGTATTTGAGGTGGACGGGCGCCCTTTGGGTGTGGTCAACATAAGCCGGATCGACGACCAGAACGGTACCTGCCACTGGGGATTCTACATAGGGGAACCCGATGCTCCCAAGGGCAGCGGCACAGCAATGGGTGCACTTGGCCTCGATTACCTCTTCGACACCCTCGGCATCCGTAAGGTAATTGGTGAAGCATTCGCCTTCAATGAAGCAAGCATCGCGTTTCACCGGAGGCTCGGTTTCATGGAGGAAGGCCGTTTCGTGAGTCACGTCCTGAAAAACGGAAACTATGAGGATATAGTCTCGTTTGCCATTTTCAGGGAAGGCTGGAAGGCCCGCAAAGAGACCCTCGGCGTTTTCTCGCCGGAAGAAGGTGACAAATGACTGTTATCGGCACCAGAACCATCGGACAGGATCATCCGCCATTCATCATCGCCGAGATGTCCGGCAACCACAACCAGTCCCTGGAGCGGGCGCTTGAAATCGTCGATGCCGCGGCGGACTCCGGCGCCCATGCCCTCAAGCTCCAGACTTACACCGCCGACACCATGACTCTTGATCTCGATGAAGGGGAGTTCCACATAAGCGACCCCAACAGCCTCTGGCAGGGGACATCACTCTACAAGCTGTACCAGGAAGCATACACCCCCTGGGAGTGGCACGGGCCGATCTTCGAGCGCTGCCGCGAACGGGGGCTCATCTGTTTCAGCACCCCCTTCGACGAGACAGCCGTAGATTTCCTCGAAACGCTCCAGGTCCCCTGCTACAAGATCGCATCTTTCGAGAATACGGATCTGCCTCTCATCCGCAAGGTTGCCGCCACCGGCAAGCCGATGATCATCTCCACCGGCATGGCGACCGTGGCCGAACTGGATGAATCCGTCCGCACGGCCCGTGAAGCCGGATGCCCCGGCATTATTCTTCTCAAATGCACCAGCAGCTATCCTGCTACGCCCGAAAACACCAACATCCGCACCATACCGCACCTGCGCGAACTGTTCGGCTGCGAAGGAGGTCTCTCTGACCATACCATGGGCACAGGGGTTGCCGTTGCCGCCGTGGCCCTTGGCGCCACGGTCATTGAAAAACACTTCACCCTTTCGAGGGCCGATGGTGGGGTAGACTCCGCCTTTTCCCTGGAACCCCGGGAAATGAAGTCTTTAGTCGAAGAGACCCTCAGAGCCTGGCAGGCCTTGGGCACCATCAGCTACGGGCCAACGGCGCGGGAGATTCCCTCCCTGAAGTTCCGCCGCTCCCTCTACGTAGTGAAAGATATCGCACAAGGCGAAACATTTGGTCCGGAGAACCTTAAAGCAATCCGTCCCGGCTTGGGTTTGCCGACGAAATACATCGATCTCTTTCTTGGCCGGAAAGCAGCCAGGAACATCAAAAAAGGAACCGCTCTCAGCTGGGACCTTATGGGCAACGAATAGAGCAGGAAAGGATTACCATGGACACTGCCGGACATTCTCTCGGCTCTTTTTTGACCAACGACTTCGGCGACCGCTACCTCTACTCCGTCAATCGTAACGCCTTCAACAGGATCGGTTCGGACGCCCTCTACCGTTCGCACTTTGGCGAGAAGCTGTCGACCGAATACCAGTTCAACATCATCATCGGCACAGATTCCGGAATGCTGGTGCGCTACATCATCAAATCCGGGATACCAACAGGGTCGCGCTTTCTTTTCATCGAACTGCCCGAGGTCATCGACGTCCTGGGAAAATCGGGGTTGCTGGAAGACCTGCCGCCCGAGATTTCCGTAACTGACTCCACCCTGTGGAGGCAGCAGGCAGGCGAATATCAGATTAGCGACTTCATCTTTCTCGATGCTGTACACCTGATCGAGTCCATCGCCTCTACCGATGCAAATATACCGGAATACCGGGATCTTTCCTGGACAATCAACCAGGAACTGATGAAAAGCATCCACCGGATACAGGTAGCCAACAACAGTGCGCCCTTTATTCTTAAACAACTGGAGAACCTGCCGGAAAACCGGCTTGCCGTCTCTGCTGTTCTGCACAATATCTTCCCCGGGAAAACCGCAATCATCCTGGCCGGGGGGCCTTCGCTCAACGCAGCTTTCCCCTGGATCAGAGAAAACCGTGACCGGCTCGTTGTCATCGCTGTCTCTCGTATCAGCAGGATTCTTCTCGATGAAGGAATCGTCCCCCACTTTGTCGTCTCCGTCGACCCCCAGAAGATCAGCTTCGATGTAAGTCGTGAAATGCTCCGCTTCGCCGACCTCCCTAGCCCTCCGCTCCTCGTAAACAGCCATCACGTATCCCCTCTTCTACTGAGCCAATGGGGTGGGAATTCGGTATATAGCGGCTCGCTTTTCCCCTGGAAAACGCCCCTGAACGTCAACAAACTCCCCTTCAGTGGCCCTACTGTCAGCAACTACGCGCTCTCGCTGGCAGTTCATCTGGGGTGCACAACCATCATTCTTGCCGGAGTAAACCTCTGCTTCTCAGCGGACGGCCAGACCCACGCCGCAGGGAGCAACGAGAACAAGGTGGGGCCGGATCTGGGGCAGGTAGCACCCCGGGTCGAAACCTACGGTGGCGGCCACGCCGACAGCAACCGTGGGTACCTGGAGGCCCTTGAAACTCTGGAAATGCAGGCCAAATGGGCGAACAATCTCGGTGCCGACGTCTACAACTGTTCACTCGATGCGGCCAAAATCCCCAATATCGAATACAAGTCCCTCGACGCCTTCGAACTGCCACCTTGCGATTCGACCACCAGCGACGTACTTTCAGCATGTATTCCCGATGCAACGTCCAAAGAGCGACTCTCCCATTACAAGGCCATCACCAAGGAACTAAACCGCATCAGGGCCAAGCTGCAGGAAATCCTCAACCTCTCCAACGAGGCCCTTGGGCACTGCGACGGGCTCTTTGGGCGCAATGGCAAGAAACAGGACTTCCGACACAAGATACAGATGGACAAGATTGAACATCGTCTCGACAAGAGCCTCGGTGCATATACGAAACTGGTAAAGCAGTTTGGCCTCAAGAAATTTCTCGCCAGCCTCAAGGTGGTATCCAAGGCAGAGGAGCTGACGGACGAACAGCTTGAAGCCGCAACCCGCGAGTACTACGAAACATACGTCGAAGGTACCGAATATCTGATCAAGCTTATGGACACAACACTGGAGAGGGTCCGTGCACGAGTGGAGGAGGAAAAGGATGCTCCGGATTTCGGCACTATGGCCTGCCAATGGGAAAATGACCAACAGTTCGGACGGCTGCATATCTGGCGCAATCGGCACCCCGGACTGGCGGAAACGCTGACCGCCGCCGATCAGCAAAAGGTGCGGGAACTCGACGAGAATTTCACCCGTTCCATGACCGAAGAAGAAACCTCGCAAATCAAGCTGCTCGAAGAGCTTCACGATGTCAGCCACACCCGAAGCAAAGCTCTGCTCCTTTTCATGAGGGCTGAATGCGAAGAATTGGAAACGATGGCACGTGGACTGAAGAAACATCCCGATCAGAACAAGGCACTACCCTATCTGCATTTCATCAACGGCCTTCTCGCCGAGTTGCGGAACGAGCCCCAGGAAGCGGTGTCCCACTACGAGAACCTTTTCACCGATCCTCCCCACACCCTGACAGAAGATGCACTGCTGCAATTCGCATCCCTGGCAATGAAAGCCAACGATGTTGAAAACTCGCTCCTCGCCATGGAATGCCTTGTGGGGACATCCCCCTCCTATCTCCCCCCCTATGGCGACCTGCTCAAGGCAATCGGACGATTCGAAGAAGCCTTCGATGCCTATAACCGCTATTTGGGCTTTGCGCCGGATGACGTTGCCGCACTGGTAAACCTTGGCCTTTTCTGCAAGGAAGCAGGACTGAAGGAACCAGCCGCCGAACTTTTCCGGAGAGTACTCGAAAAAGACACCAACAACAGCGCTGCCAAGACTATGCTGCAGGAGTTGAACGCAACCGCTCCAGCCTGATCGTTATGCCAGGCGACTTTCCCCATAAAAAATGCACGGCATCCGTTATGCCGTGCATTTTTTTCTCAAGTATCGTTAAAGAACGCCGATATAACTACTAACACATTAATTTACAAAACGAATCGCTCACCCCGACTTTACCGGCGGGGAACAATCGAAACGTTGCAAGCCATCGAAAAGGTAAACCCTGGGTAACCAGGCGGCACAAAGCTACCATCCTGTTTCTACAGGACAGAGGGGCTGTCGAAATGGCGCAAGGACGGGCCTGCCGTATATCTATTCAATAGATGGCAGGCCTTTTTTATTCGCGGCAAGGAGGTTGGCATGAAAGCAATAAAAACAATGATTCTGGTGTATTGTGCGACATTTCTCCTTGGCGCATGTTTGACTTCACCCTGCCTGGCAGGCGGAATCCGGGTAAGTTACCCAGATGGCAGACCCGCCGCCGATCTAGCCGTGTCGATACTCGTCGACAGCCGCTACGAGTTTTCCCTCTCCACCGACAGCAACGGCTACTTCCTCTTCCCTACGAACGATTTTTCAGCTGCCCTCATAACCGCCAAAGAGTCCGGGGGCATCGAATTCATCCCTGTCACGCTGCCTGCAGGGATCATTGCATCAGGCGACACAGCCCTGGTATTGCAACCCTTGCTTTAATTAAATTCGGAATCCGCACCCGTTTTTTTCGAGGAGGATGGTATGAAACGCGGACTGTACAACGCTACGACAGGCCTTATGGCAGTGATCGTTCTCATGATCCTTGCCCTTGGCACTGATGGCTTCGCCTACCAGTTGAAGGGAACTATCTATGGGGGAAGCAACCCTCTTCCCAATGCTAAAGTTGACCTGATCAACGCTTCAACCTTCTCCAACCTGTCGAGCACAACATCGAACAGCGGCGGCGGCTACGGGTTCTCGGTCTCCAACGGCACCTACAATCTGAACGTCAGTCCGCCCACGGCAAGCGGTTTCAGCCAGTCGATCGTAAGCGGAATCGCCGTGAGTAACGCAGATGTCACCCAGAATGTGGTGCTGATGCAACAGGCCATAACCATCTCCGGAACGGTCAAAAGCTCGGACGGAACCGTAGTGCAGGGCGCAACCGTTAACTTCAAGTATGCCGGAACGTCCACCGTCGCCAAAAGCAGCCCGACCGATGCAGCAGGGGCGTACAGTTCATCACTCTCGCCGGGAACATATGACATTGAAATCTCAGCAGCAAAGGGGACCGCTAATCACGTACCCGGCTCCGCACGGTTCTATTTCCCCGGCCAGGTCTTTTCAGCCTCTGCAACCAAGGATTTCACTCTCAACGTAGTAAGCGTTACGGGTAAAACCATTGACAGCAGTGGAATTCCTGTTGCCGGCGCAAGCTTATCAGCTGTGTCGCTCATCACGTCAGGCTTCTATCTTCTGTCGGAAACCGTAACATCAGGTACTGACGGCTCATACACCCTCTACCTGCCGTCATTCAGCGGGCACACGATCAATGTTACTCCTCCCGCAGCAAGTACGGCTTTTGCCCCGACCATCTATTCAGGTCTGAGTTTCACCAGTAACACCACCAGGGATTTTGCTCTTAGTTCGGCAGTTACCGTTTCCGGTACAGTAACAAGCTCCGACGGCACCGCCGTGCAGGGCGCAACTATCTATTTTTACTACGCCGGCACGTCTACCGCAGCGAAAACCCTGAACACCGACACATCAGGGGCCTATTCCACTACCCTTTCTGCGGGCACTTACGACGTAACTATCGCCGCCACCAAGGGAACAACTAACCACGTACCCTACAGTGCGCGATTCTTTTTCTATGGGCAGGCCTTCTCTGCTCCAACAACCAAAAATTTTGTGCTCAACATAGCAACTGTTACCGGCAGAACCATTGACGGCAACGGTACGGCAGTGGCCAACTCAACGCTCATGGCACAAATGGTTTACAACTCGTCGCAATTCATCCTGTACAGTGAATCAGGCATTTCGGACGCAAACGGCAACTACACCCTTTATCTACCGTCATACAACGGCCACACCGTCAATGTCTCGCCCCCGGCCGGCAATACCTCCCTCGCTCCGACCGTGTTTACCGGCTTGAATTTCCCTTCGGACACGACAAGGGATTTCAGCCTGAATTCCGCAATAACGGTCAACGGCATAGTGAGCAGCCTGGACGGCACACCGGTTCAGAACGCGGCTGTCTACTTCTACTATGCAGGAACGGGCAGCATCGCGAAACAGATTACAACCAGCTCAACCGGGGCCTATTCCGCCATCCTTTCCCCGGGGTCTTACGATGTAATGCTTGCTGTGACAAAGGGAACTGCCAACCACGTATCCACCAGCGCACGACTCTACTTCTATGGCCAGACTTTTACCTCCAGCACAATAAAGAATTTCACGCTCAACATGGTGAAAGTTTCAGGGAAAACCACCGACAGCAATGGCGTGCCCATTGCGGGCGTGTACCTGGATATCAGCTTTACCTCTTCCCCGGAGTTCAGTCTTTACTCTGAATACGCAACCTCTGATGCCAACGGCGCATACACCCTGTATCTGCCGCCGTTCAACGGCTACTCAATCAACATAACGCCACCGAACGGCAGCGGCTTCTCGTCGCAAATGCTCAAGAGCCTGAATTATTTAACAGACATCCTCCAGAACATCATCCTTGACCTTCCCGATACAAAGCCGCCGGCAGTCGTATCCGGTCCCTCCATATCGTCGATCACCAACACCTCGGCCGTGGTCGAGTGGCAGACCAACGAGCCGACTACTGCAACTCTCAAGTATGGCACAGCCAACCCGCCAACTGCGGGTGTAACGATTACGACGCCAAAATCTGCCCACTCCAAGACGCTGACCGGCCTCCTTAGCGACACCATCTACAACGTCAGCGTCGCGGCCACTGATATCAGCGGCAACGGCCCGGTCGAAAGTCCTGTCATCTCGTTCCGCACCAAGCAACTTGCCGATACCACGCCCCCGGTGATCCTGGAAGGGCCGATAGCCACCTCCATCACCCAGAGCAGCGCCGCGGTGGTGTGGACCACCGACGAGCCCTCCACGGGAACCCTTTACTATGGAACTACCAGCAACACTGCCGCAGCCAAAAACGACATAACCCAGACGACTGCACACCGGCTCCCGCTAACTGGGCTTGCCGCCAACACGCTCTATTATATCAAGGTAGCGGCAAAAGACCTGAAAGGTAACGGCCCAACAACCAGCGCAGTCGTTTCGTTCCGGACCCTTGCCGCAGCAGAGACTACACCGCCCGTTATTGTCGAAGGCCCCATGGCAATCAACATCTCGGACCGCGAAGCCACTATAATCTGGAAAACGGATGAGCCGGCCACCAGCGGAGTTTCCTACAATGACGGCGTCGCCTACGGAGTCACATCCGACGATGGACTGGTCGCCGACCACTCAATCCGGCTGACGGGGTTGAAACCTTACACCACACACACCTACACGGTTTCATCCAAGGACGCCCTCGGCAACGGCCCGACCCTGAGCAAACCGGCAACTTTCAAGACCATGGCAGCCCCCGACACCACCCCACCCGTCATCATCGAAAGGTCAGTGGTGGTCTACACGACCCATCAATCAGCAGTCATTTTCTGGCGCACAGACGAACCGGCCGACAGTCTCGTGGAGTTCGGCAAGACCGATACGCTTGGCAACAGTGAAGGCAAAGCGGCCCTGGTAACCCATCACACCATTACCCTGACCGGCCTTGAACAGGGAACCCTCTACCACTTCCGCGTCAGCTCCAAGGACGCTACGGGCAACGGCCCAACGATGAGCTCCATCCTTACCTTTACCACCGACACGCTTCCCAAGGCTAAATCCCTCTTCATCACCAAGGGGCCGGATGTGGTTGACCTATCCTACGATCAGGCCACCATCTCCTGGGAAACCGACATCCCGGCCGACTCGGTAATAGACTATTCCACGTCAGGCACATCGAGTACAATGCGCGTCTCCGACACAAAGCGGGAGAAAAGGCACCAGCTAACTGTCACAAATCTAACCCAGAATACCCCATACACGGCAACGGTCATCTCCGCCAGCGTTGACGGCGCCGCGGCAAAAGCCCCGGTTGCCTTCACCACTCTTAATCCTCCTGATACGAACGCTCCGCAGATTATCGACGGACCAACCGCCATCGGAATTACCGACAGCAAGGCAAGCATAAAGTGGCGCACCGACCGGGCCGCCGACTCCCGCGTCTATTTCGGTATCCAGGGGCAACCCATGGATCTCTTCGAGGGCGAAACCAAGTACCTCAAAGAGCATGTGGTGGTTCTTACCAACCTCAAGCCAGCCACGACTTACGCCTACTACGTGGTATCGTACGACCCCAAGGGTAACGGTCCGGTCACAAGCTCGATCTACACATTCACCACAAAGGGTGCCGCCGACACGATCGGCCCCGACATGAGAACCCCGATGGTTACCGGCATCACCGAATCCCAGGCGATCGTCTACTGGAGCACCGCCGAACCAGCCACCACCCAGGTAGCCTTCGGTCTGGCCGCCGATCTGCTCAACAACCAGTCGGCCACGCCGGGACTCAGGGAAATGCACGATATCACCCTCACTAACCTGGCCGCCGGAACCACCTACTATGTGAAGGCAATTTCAGCCGATACCACAGGTAATCCGTCCGAGAGCGCAGTAATCTCGTTCACCACGGCAGCAGCTCCCCGTTACTGGAAGGTGACCCCTGCGGCCACATCTTACGGGAGCATCTCCCCCAGCACAGTTCAGACCGTTCTGGAAGGAAACTCCTCCTCTTTCACCCTGACTCCGGCCACCGGCTACATGATCACATCCGCCAGCGGTTGCGGCGGCACCCTTTCTGGCGACACATTTACCACCGGCCCCATAACTGCCGACTGCACCGTTTCGGCTCTGTTCACAAGCGACAAACCCTCCGTAACCCTGGCCGCAACCCTGGCGAGCCCACAGCCGGTGGGCAGCACCGTCACCTTTACCGCAACTGGCAGCGGCGGCAAGGGAAGTTACGAGTACGCCTTCCAGATCATGGAAGGAGGCGTATGGAAAACCGCCCAGGATTACAGCGGCCTCAACACCTGGACATGGGACACCACCGGTAAGACAGCAGCAGCCTACAACCTTAGGGCGCTAATTCGGAATGCCGGTTCGACTGCGGTCTCTGAAGGGTTTGCCGCTCTGGTATATACCCTCGCGACTCTACCAAAGCCAACCGTCTCCATATCGACAGACCTCACCAGTCCCCAGGTCGCAGGAACACAGGTCACGTTCACCGCCACCGGCAACGGCGGCACTGGCAACTATGAATACGCTTTTGAAAAAGTTGAAGGCGGAGTCTGGAAAAACATGCAGCCTTATGGCTCCGCCAACACCTGGACATGGGACACCACCGGCAATGCGCTCACCACCTATTCCGTCAGGGCATTAATCCGCAATTCCGGTTCAACCGCCGCCTATGAGGGCGTGGCTTCCCTGAGCTACACCCTGTCCACGCCGCCAAAGCCAACCGTCCAACTGGCCGCCACCCCCGTCAGCCCGCAAACAACGGGAACACAAGTCACCTTCACCGCCACCGGCAACGGCGGCACCGGCAGTTATGAATATTCGTTCCAGGTTCTGGAAGGCGGAGTCTGGAATACCATTCAGGCTTACAGCGATACTAATACTTGCTTGTGGGACACCACCGGCAAAGCGGCCGCCACCTACTCGGTCAGGGTACTGATCCGCAACGCCGGTTCAACAGTGTCATCGGAAGGGTCGCTGGCATTGGCCTACACCCTCACTGCACCGCCTAAAGCAGCGGTCACTTTGTCCGCAACCCCTGCCAGTCCGCAGATGTCGGGAACACAAGTCTCGTTCACCGCCACCGGCAGCGACGGCACCGGCAGTTACGAATTCGAATTCATGATATATGAAGCAGCAACCTGGAAGACCCTGCAAGCATACGGCAGCTCCAGCACGTTGACCTGGGACACGACCGGCAAGCCGGGTGGCACCTACCAGGTAAAGGTGCTGATTCGCAGTGCGGGATCAACCGTAGCATCGGAAGGCACGGCAACGCTTAACTATGTTTTGACGGCTCCGCCTGCCCCGTCGGTCAAGCTCGCCGTAACCCCTGCCAGTCCGCAGACGGCAGGCACACAGGTTACCTTCACTGCCACCGGCAGCGGAGGCACCGGCAACTATGAATATGCATTCCAGCGTATCGAGGGGGGAGCCTGGACTACCATTCAGCCCTACAGCGCCGTCAACACATGGACCTGGGACACAACTGGGAATCCACTCACCACTTATTCCATTAGGGCAATAATTCGAAACGTCGGTTCAACAGCAGCTTATGAGGGGTTGGCTTCCCTGAGCTTTACCCTGTCAACGCCACCGAAACCGACCGTCAAACTGGCCGCTACCCCCGCAAGTCCTCAAGTAATAGGCACTCCGGTCACCTTCACCGCCACCGGCAGCGGCGGCACCGGCAGCTATGAATATTCGTTCCAAGTTCTGGAAGGCGGCGTCTGGAACACCCTTCAGGCTTACAGCGGCACCGACACCTTTACGTGGGACACAACCGGCAAAGCGGCCTCAACCTACTCTGTCAGGGTACTGATCCGCAATGCCGGTTCAACGGCGGCATCGGAAGGGTCTTTGGCACTGTCCTACGCAGTCACAGCACCGCCAAAACCAACGGTCCAGCTATCTGCAAATCCGGCCGGCCCTCAAATGACGGGGACACAGATTAACTTCACCGCCACCGGCAGCGGCGGTACCGGCAGTTACGAATTCCAGTTCATGATTTTTGAAGCTGGAACGTGGAAGACCTTGCAGGCATATAGCAGCGCCAACACCTGGACTTGGGACACAACCGGCAAACTCGGCGGGACCTATCCGGTTAAGGTCTTTATACGCAACTCTGGATCAACTGCGGCATCGGAGGGGACAACAACGCTTAACTACCTACTGACAGCCCCTCCGGCTCCATCGGTGAAACTATCGGCAAATCCGGCCAGCCCGCAACTGGTGGGTACGCAGATAACCTTCACCGCCACCGGCAGCGGCGGCACCGGCAGCTATGAGTACGCATTCCAGGTATACGATGGCACCTGGAATACCATGCAGGCATATAGCAGTTCAAATACCTGGACTTGGGATACTACTGGCAAAAAATACATGACATACAATGTCAAAGTTTTGATTCGCAATGCAGGTTCAACGGCAACGTCACAGGCATCTGCATTATTAAGCTACCTGCTGAGTTCACCACCCAAGCCGACAGTGTCACTAACAATATCTCCTATCAGCCCGCAGCGTGTGGGAACCCAGATCACTCTTACCGCCACTGGCGCTGGAGGCACCGGGAGCTATGAATACGCTTTTGAAATGCTTGTGACGGGCGTCTGGACCAGGGTTCAGGAGTATAGCGGCGTCAACACCTGGATATGGGACACGACGGGAAAAACGCCGAACACTTACTCCGTCAGGGCAATAATACGCAACGCAGGCTCAGCCGCCACTCTGGAGGGTGTTGCTTCCCGGAACTTTGTCCTGTCCCCCTGAGAGAATGGTAAAAACTCGACGTACCGTAGTAACTGCGATGTCCCGTGGGTGAACTCACGGGACATCGCAGTTTTGTGCATAGCTGATGATACGTCTGGAACTTTGTCAAAAAATGAGAGATGGGAGGGATAATTGAACGATCTGAAATGAATGCGGGAAATGGGACATTGGGAACTTCAGAAGTGCATGAACAAACGCTTGATGCTAGGCTGAATCGTTCAGGATACTTGATCGCACCATTCCGCTTTTTTCATAGGCGTGAAGGGCGTTCTTACCCTTTGCAATCGCGGCAAGTTCTCCCTTGATGGTAGAAAGTTGCTCCTGGGCAAGAGCAATAACAAGCGAGTCGCTCTCCAGTATCTTCTTGACCATCCCTTCCCGTAAAAGGTTGTATTCGTCAATCAAGGCAGCCCCGTCCGGTCCGAGATCATTATTCTGGCTTCCAATAACGTGATCGATTGCATGAAAACGCTCAAGGACGGCTTCCCGCCTCTTGAGCGTCTCAGCAAAATCCTCCAGAGTTGCGGTGTCAAAATCCCTGAGGAGCCTTACCGCATCCCCATGGAGCTGCCCCAAAAGGTCCTCGGCTTCTGCAATAAGCTTCGACATCTCCGAAGATTTCATGAATTATACCGCGGCCTGTGCCGGCATCCGTTGTTCAAGCGCGCTGGCGGAGCTGCGCTCTTTACGACAGACTTCAATGGCCTCGGCCCATGTCTCCCGCAGGGCCGACAGGATTTTGAGGACATTGTCCAGAGATTTCACGGAATTGTTGATATTCGCAGCGGTATACTCATCAATAATGTAGATATAGAGCTGCTCCAGCCGTTTCGACATCTCCCCACCCACGTCGTGGTTCAAGGTATTCATAAGTTCCGTGACAATGGCGAGCCCCTTGCCTATGAATCTCGCCTTTTCCGCCACATCTCCCTGTTCCATCTTCTCACGGGCAATACGCGTAAAGTTTATGGCTCCATCATAAAGCATCAGAAGGATCTTCTCCGGACTTGCCGTCGTCACCTGAGTATCCTGATATTGATTGAACGCAGTTACCATGCTTGTAAACCTCCTGGTTGGCGCGCTTCTACTTTGAAATCATCACTAACTGCTGACAGCAGCAGATGTGATTGCACTGATCATACTGCTTCCCTGAGTGCTCAGGGTGCTGATAAGGGTCTCCATGGCCGTGAATTTTGCTGTAAGAACCTTCTCCCGCTGCTCCATGCGGAGTTCCATCGATTCTATCTGTTTGTCGATATCCTTGATACTATTGGTTAGTCCTGAAATTCTTGTCTCAATGAGGCCGTTAAGGCTGGATCCCTCGGTATAGCTATGGGTAAACCTGTCCAGGACAAGATTGAACTGCTGGGCAAGCCCGTATTGATTATCCGCCAGCCCGGTTTTGTCGCCATTGTGCGTAAAGAGATCAACCACTCCATCAAAGTCTTTCTTCAGGGCATCCGAAAGCTTGGTTGCATCAACGGACAATGTACCAGTTTTCGAGTCGGTGATAATACCGATGGACGCCAGGGTTGAAAAACTGCCGCTCACTCCGGAAACCGGGGTCGTTATCAAGCGCTGCAATTGGCTCTGAACGGTGCGCAGAGTGGCGTCGCCAGAAAGGGCACTACTTGTCTTTCCGGTGGAATCATAAACTGTCTGTTTGTTGATAAGCGTCAGGGCATCGTTGAATTCCTTGACGAAGTTGTTGATCTTTTCTGTAACGTCATCGGTATTATTGGTAATCGCAACCGACGTGGTAGACCCCTCTTTGAGAAGGGACAATGTTACTCCCTCCAGTACATCAGTTACGGTATTGGAGGTTCGGGTAATGGTCACACCGTCAACCTTGAAGCTCGCCGCAGTTCCCGCCTGATAGGTCGGATCGCCCGGCCCCAGCAGCGTCGGCGTAAGCGCTCCGGTACCACCGGCCGGAGCAGTTGACAGTCCGCTAAAGTCAATGGTGTAGTTCTTGGTGTCTTTGCCTGTCACAACCAGACGGTATGGCGTGCCAGAACCATCATTGATGATTGAAGCAGTTACGTTCGCGTCTGAATCATTGATCGCCGCGACAATTCCGTTAAGGGAGTTCTGCCCTTCAGCGATATTTATTGTTGTAACGGTTCCTGTCCCGTCATCGATGGCGAATGACCCGGTATTGAAGGTGAGGGACGAAGCACTGGCATAACCGACGGAAACCTGGCGCTGGGAACGGGCAAGGGTAGTTACCTCAACGGTATGCACCCCCTCCATGGCCGTGCTGGATGCCGATGCAGTCAGAACAGAGCTATCACCAACCTCCGCCTTGACACCTTTAAAGGTAGAACTGGTCTTTATGCTCTGAGCTGATGACTGGAACTCCGTCAAAGCAGTTTTAATCTGCTTGTACAGATCAATCTGACTCTGGAGCGTTTTCTGTTTCGTTTGAAGAAGCCGCTCGGGAGCACGCTCCAGATACATGAGCTGAGTGATGAGCGACTGAGTATCGATGCCGCTTGCCAACCCGCTGAAACTTATTGTTCCCATGACGTGCTCCTCCTTGCTGCTAACTTTGCAAATACGATACCACGCTCTGTCATACTGAGCATCGACGCCCCATCCCGGGAGAACCGGCCGGGCTCGCAACTCTTCTGCTTATTAATATCGGCGGGAATGTCAAAAACTTGAATGGTATTTAGCGCCTTTACAAAAAAAGGGGAGGCCGAAGCCTCCCCTCAATTACCATAATTGCTTTGCGCGCTATTAGCGGAGCAGCGACAGAGCGTTCTGCGGCAACTGGTTCGCCTGGGACAGAATGGCAGTACCAGCCTGAACCAGGATCTGGCCGCGGGTAAGAGATGCAGACTCTTGAGCCACATCTACGTCGCGGATACGGGATT
>MTLE01000674.1_pt1 | contig 57181 bp, 61 predicted proteins | sample 1982461 | NCBI WGS metagenome assembly MTLE01 (sample SAMN05712605, study PRJNA340218) | biofilm metagenome | isolation source: sample SPL anode biofilm adapted to -200 mV | place: USA | collected 2012-02-03 | reverse complement strand
AGATGACAGTCGCGCAGGAGTGCCCCGCGCCCCTGCGCCCCTGCAATGGAATGAAAAGGGGATTCAGCAGCGTCACTACCATTACATAACGATGAGATTACAGGGGAGGTGTATCCATGAAGAAGATGTTCGTTTCCGCGCTGCTGTGTGCGCTGCTGGTCGTGCCTCAGATCGCATTGGCAGTGAACTCGCGGGATTACATTCCGCTACCGCCCGACACGTTCCTCTTTTGCACCTATTTCAAACACATATCCGCAACTTCGTACTATGCGAACGGCAAGAAGGTGAGCAATGATTTCAATCTCACCGAAAATCTCGGCATTCTCAGGCCGGTGTACTACATGGATATCGGCAAGGCGCTCTACGGCGACGGCGGGTTCCGCATCGACCCCCAGGCGTTGATCCCCTTCGGCGAGGCCAAACTGGATGGCGCGGCCGTGGGCAACGCGGAAATTTCCACAACGGGATTCGCCGATCCGACCGTTTTCGCGACCTTCTGGTTCGTCAACGATCCCAAGAACAAGTTGTGGGCCGGCTTCAGCCCCTACATAACCATGCCACTGGGCGATTACGACCGGCACAAGGCGCTGAACCTGGGGAACAACCGCTGGGCGATCAAGCCGGAACTTGGTGTCGTCAAGGGTTTCGGGGAGAGGACCTACCTGGATATGGTCGTCAATGGCGAGTTCTATACGGAAAACGAGAAGATCAATCTCGAGCAGGATCCGGTCTTCGGGGCTGAGGTTCATCTGAGCTACGACATCACCAAACAGTGGTACGCCTCGGTGGACTATTTCTACAGTTATGGCGGCGAGACGAAGCAGGACGGCGTCTGGCAGAACAACAAGGTCAACAGCCACGGCCTCGGCCTCTCGCTGTTCTGGATGATCGGAAGCAACAACCAGCTGATGGTTGAATACCGTGATGACTTCTCGGTAAGGAACGGGCCGGGCACCAATACCTTCGGCGCCCGCTGGGCATACTTCTTTTGACCTCCGGCTGTCGCGCCGTGAAACAGGTTTGACCGATTCAGGGGAAGGTGATGTAGGTTTCCGTCATGGCGCCTGCGGGAATGGGGTTGACGCTTGCCGCGTCAACCCCGTCCTGCGTCCCGGCTCCTGGTGATGTCACTCCGCCTGAAAGGGGCGGCTGTCGTCGCTCAAATTCACATCAGATTCTGTTGCTGTTTCTCCGGATGCTCATGCGTTCGGACTCGCTGATCGGTTCATGGAGCGGGAACCGGGGGCTTTTCTGCGGCGTTCCGACTACGGGCACACCTTCAGGGTTAACGGGTTATGCGTCTTGTTTGATCCTTCGCGCCACGCGCTTGATGTTGAGTGTTCCACGCCCCTGAAGGGGAAGGGGAAATTGTTCCCCTGCATGATGTTAGCGTTGAATCCATGGCGAAGAACGTCTACCATGCTGGGCAATACTCTTCTTTGACGTTGGTGCGTGATGCGACTTTCCCGCTCCCCCTATATTCTGCTGGTGCTGAGCTCCCTGATCTGGTCCGGAAATTTCGTGGTGGGGAGAGGGCTGCGGGGCGCCGTTCCCCCCATTTCACTGGCATTCTGGCGCTGGGCCGTGGCGCTTGCCATCCTGCTCCCCCTTTCCTGGCCCATTCTGCGCCGGCAGTGGCCGCTTCTGCATAGCAACTGGAGGCTCCTCGCCCTGAACGGGCTTTTGGGGGTAGCCGGCTTCAACACCCTGCTCTACATCGCCCTCCAGTCGACCACCGCAACCAATGCGCTCCTGATCGACTCCTTCATCCCCATTGTCATCGCCTGTCTGTCGTGGCTTTCCGGCGAGGGTCCCCTGACCCGGCGCCAGCTGCTGGGGGTGCTGGTCTCCCTGGCCGGGGTCATTACCATCATCTGCCGGGCCGATGTGCGCTCGCTCGTATCGTTCCAGATCAACCGGGGCGATCTGTGGGTGCTGTTGGCGGTCGTCTGCTGGGCGCTCTACACGGTGCTCCTGCGGCGATTGCCGGCCGGCGCCCATCCGTTGGGCGTCCTGACCGTCATGGTCATGGTCGGTCTTTTGGGGTTGGCTCCGTTCTATCTCTGGGAACTGGGGCAGGGGGGGAGGGTGTTGCTGACCGCCCCGGTGGTGGTCGGTCTGGCCTATGTGGGGCTGTTCGCCTCGGTGCTGGCGTTCATCATGTGGAACCGGGCGGTACTGCAGGTGGGCGCAAACAGGGCCGGCCTGTTCGTGCACCTCATGCCGCTGTTCGGCACGATCCTTTCGGTCCTGTTTCTGGGCGAGTCGTTCCATCTCTTCCATCTGTCCGGCATGGCCCTGATCTTCTCCGGCATCTACCTGACAACCAGCGGATGAAACAGGTCAGAATCGGGCGTACCCCTTGACATCGAACCCCCTCGTTTCTTGTAGATTATCCCCAATATCCCTTCCGTTACTGCTGTAAAAAACAGTTTGTATCATGCTGAAGGTGCGCTGTTTTCTGGTTATTGTAGAGAAACGTCGGGCTGGATCGTTCTTGCAGGGGAGTGTGGCTGTCAGGGACGCGCCAAAGCACGCTCCATGCGCCCCAGTGCCTCCTCCAGCAGGGGGCGGGGGCAGCCGAAGTTCAGGCGCACGAAGCCGGGGGCTCCGAAGGGGGCTCCGTCGGAGAGCCCCACCCCGGCCTGCTCGAAGAAGCGAGCCGGGTGGTCGATCCCGCTCTTCCGGGCATCGATCCAGGCCAGATAGGTGGCCTCCACCGGCGTGACTGACAGGCCGGGCATGCGCCCCACCGCCCGGATCACCAGGTCCCGGTTGTCCCGCAGGTAGTCGATCAGCGCCAGGCGCCATTCCCCGCCATGGCGGTAGGCAGCCTCGGTTGCGGTGTAGCCGAGGCTGTTCACGTGGGGTACGATCCCTGCCTTGGCCTTTCTGAAACTGTCGCGCAATCCCTGGTCCGGGATGATGGCGAAGGAACAGCCCAGGCCGGGGATGTTGAAGGTCTTGCTGGGGGCCATCAGCGTGATGGTGCGCCTGGCCGCGTCCGGGGAGAGGGTGGCCAGGGGGAGGTGCCGTTTCTCTTGATCAAGGACCAGGCCGGCATGGATCTCGTCGGAGCCGATCACCAGGTTGTGGCGTTTGGCCAGATCCGCGAAACCGAGCAGCTCCTCCCGCGTCCAGCAGCGCCCCACCGGGTTGTGGGGGGAGCAGAGCAGCAGCAGTTTGCTGCGGGGGGTGACGGCCCGCTCCAGCTCATCCCTGTCCGCCTCCCAGCGCGTGCCCCGAAGAACCAGCGGGACCGTGACCAGGTTGCGGCGGGAGAGGGAAGGGGCCGACAGGAAGGGGGGGTAGACCGGGGTGAGGGTGACCACGTCGTCACCAATCTCTCCCACGGCCCGGCAGAGCACGTTCAGGCCGCAGACCAAGCCGGGGAGCCAGGCGATCCACTCCGCCTCGATCCTCCAGTGGAAGTCGCGCTCCAGGTGCTCCATGACCGCATCGGTCACCCCCTGCCAGGGGCGGGTGTAGCCGAAGAGACCGTGGTCGACCCGCTCGTGCAGCGCTTGGATGATTGCCGGGGGGGAGCGGAAGTCCATGTCCGCCACCCAGAGCGGGATGATGTCGCGCCCCTTGTACCTGTCCCACTTCTCGCTGCCGCTGTTGCTGCGGTCGACGATGCTGTCGAAATCGAATGGGGAACCGGTCATTGTCGCTCCCCGGTCAGGGCCTGCCCGACGGCTGCCACGGCTCGTCGTAGCGGTTGTGCCTGACCTTGTGGTAGGGGAGTTCGTCAGCCCCCAGCGGTTTGCGCTGTTCGGCGGGAAGGCCGATGCTGACCATGGACAGGACCCTGAGATGCTCCGGCAGGCCCAGGATCTTCCGGATGTACTCTTCCGCCGTGGCGGTGGCGTCATGGGGACGCTTGCGGATCTGGATCCAGCAACTCCCCAGCCCCCGTGACTGGGCGGTCATCTGCACGAGAATCGAAGCGATGGAGCAGTCCTCCACCCACACGTCGCTCTTCCTGGGGTCGGCGCAGACCACGATGCCCAGTTGCGCCTGTTTCAGGAAGTCGGAGCCGTGCTCCTTGGCCCGGGAGAGTTGTAGCAGCAGGTCGCGATCGTCAACCAAGATGAATTCCCAGGGGTGGATGTTTCGCGAGGAGGGTGCGCGCAGCAGCGCCTCGATCAGCAGGTCGACGGTTGCGCGGTCTATGGGGGCATCGCCATAGCGGCGGATGCTGCGGCGTTTGCGGAGCAGTTCGATCATGGTTCATACCTCCCGAAATGACGCAATGATACAGGAAACCGGAGGGGAGCTGAAACGGAAAACGCTCCGGAAGCGGCTCCTGACGAGAAATCGTTTCCGGCTCGCGCAACTATTTGGTTGATGCCCCGAATCTCAGGATGGTATACCTACGCAGAAATCGGCTTCCATGGGGGTACTCATGCTACAGAAGAATCTCCTGGTACACCTGAAGAGCGATGTGGCCTCTTTCTCCATACAGGCGCGCCACCTGGAGCGCATACGCCAGGCCTTTCCCGGTGTCAACCTGCTGGAGGCCGGCGGGAGGGATGAACTGCGCCATCTGCTGGACGAGGCGGACTGGCTTTTGACCTGGCAGTTCAGGTCCGACCGCTATGAACTGCTGCCCCGGCTGGAGGCGGTGTTCACCCCGGCAGCCGGGAGGGACTGGGTCCCCGCCGATCCCTCCGGCAGGGTCAGGAACTTTTACGGCAGGTTCCACGGCCGCATCATGCGCGAGAGCCTGCTGGCCATGATGCTCTATTTCACCCGCCGCCTGGGACCCTGCCTGGAGAACCAGAGCAACCGGCTCTGGGACCGCAACGCCCTGGACGGCAGCTGCTCGCTCTTCAGCCAGCAGATACTGATCATAGGCTACGGCGCCATCGGCCGCCAGATGGCGGAGCTGATCAGGGCCTTTGGCGGCCGGATCACCGGCGTCAAGCGCAGCAGGGATGGATTCGAGAACGATCCCTTTGCCCAGCGGGTGGTGACCTTCGACAGCCTGGAAGAGGAGCTTCCCCTGGCGGACCACGTGGTGCTGATGCTCCCCGGCGGCTCCCAGACCGAGGATTTGTTCACCCAGCGTCATTTCCGGTTGATGAAACCGGGCTCGTATCTGTACAATCTCGGCCGGGGCAGTTGCTATCGCGAGGAGCATCTGATCAGCGCCCTGCGGGACGGCCCCCTGGCGGGCGCCGGGCTGGACGTGTTCCGCGAGGAACCGCTCCCCCCTTCCTCGCCGCTCTGGGGGCTCCCCAATGTGCTGATCACGCCGCACGCCAGTGCCATCAGCCGCGAGTACCTGGACCTGTACATCGAGGAGTGGATCGGCATTGTCAGGGAAACCTGGGGAGAATGATCCGGGGCGAACGCAGTACGGCTCCACCTGCCGCATCCAGGTTCGAAACCGTTTTTCCATATCACACGAGAGAGGTAGTGATCACCAATGACACAGAATCACTTTGGACCAACCAGACTCGACGCAGCGCTTGTTCCGCTGATTGCCCAAAAATGGGGTACGCCGGTGTATCTGCACGACCGGGCATTCATCGAACAGAGCTGCGACCAGCTGCTGAACATGCCCAACGCCTTTGGCCTGCACGTGCGCTATGCCATGAAGGCCAACTCCGACCGGACCGTCCTGCGCGTGGTGACCGGCAAGGGGCTTGACCTGGACTGCTCGTCCGTGGACGAGGCTGCCCGGGCCCATAGCGCCGGCATCCCCTATGACCGCATGATGCTGACCACCCAGGAGGTCCCCCTTGGCCAGGAACGAGAGGAGCTGGAAGGGATGATCCGCAACGGCCTGAAATACAACGTTTGCTCCCTGACCCAGTACAGGCTGATCGCAGACTTCGCCAAACAGGCTGGCATCGATCTCTCCATCCGCGTGCACCCCGGCGCCTCCGGTGGTGGGGAGAGCCAGACCAGGGACACGGGGAGCGAATACTCCTGCTTCGGCGTGCACCTGAACGACATTCCCACGCTGGTGGAGATGGCCCGGGAGAAGGGGCTGCGCTTCACCCAGGTGCATGTGCACATCGGCTCGGGCGGCGATCCCGAGAAGTGGCGGGAGAATATCGACCGCGAGCTGGGCTTCGTGCGCAGCTACTTCCCCGATGCGGGTACGGTCAGCTTCGGCGGCGGCCTGAAGGTGGCCAGGATGCCGGGCGAAAAACAGGCCGATATCAACGAGCTGGGAACCTACGCCGCGGCCAGGTTGAAGGAGTTCAAGGAGCAGACCGGCCGGGCGCTGAAGATGGAGATCGAGCCGGGGACCTTCGTGGTGGCCAATTCCGGCTATATCATCACTCGGGTCATGGACAAGAAACTAACCAACGAGATGAACTTCCTGTTGGTGGACGGCGGCATGGAACTCTTGTCCCGGCCGCTCCTGTACGGTTCCGAGCATCCCATCGCCATCGTGGGGCAGGACGGGACCCTGCGCTCCAGCGAGTATGACAGCTACTCAGCCAGCACCACCACGCCGTTCGGCATCGTGGGGCGCTGCTGCGAGAGCGGCGACTCGGTGCGCCTGGACAACGAGGGAACCATCGTTCCGGTGCAGGTGGCCGAGGCGGAGATCGGCGATTACGTGGTCATCGGCGGTACCGGGGCCTATTCAGAGAGCATGTCGCCGGAAAACTACAATTCCCACCGCAAGGCGCCGGCGGTGATGAAAATGAAGGACTCCGAGCTGGTTCTGATCCGCAAGCGGCAGGTGAGGGAGCAGCTGATCCAGAACGAACTGGATGTGCAGCTCTAAAGCAGGCTGATACGTATACATACTTATGCTAAAAGTTGGGGGGCAGATCCTTGATCTGCCCCCCAACTTTGTCTCAGCATTGCATTGAACGTCCTCTCTCGTGTCCTCCATAGCGTATCCTTAATCCCTTCACCCCGCATCTATGGCTTTTGTCTGTCGCCCAAGTGGTGGCGAAGCCGGTCGAAGACGATCCCCCCCACCAGAGCCAGGGCCACATTGCCCCAGATGGTGAGGAGCGCGGTGAGTGCTACCGTGGCACATTCCCCCCGCTCTCCCGCTTTTCCGCAACCGCGGACCATCTCCACGGAGCTCCAAAAGAGCAGCGCGCCCAGGGATGCCAGGGGAACCAGGGCCAGCAGTCTGCCACCGTAGTCGCCGAAGAAGAGTCCCAGGGTGAGCAGTCCGCTGCCCAGCAGCAGCGCCGGAAGGGATGTGCGGGCGCCGAAATGGTAGTGCCCTGCCAGGCCCCCGGCTCCATGGCACATGGGGAAGCCGCCCAGGAGGGCGCTGAAACAGTTGGCAACACCCATGGAGAGGGTCAGTCGCCGCGGCGTCGCGCGCCGGTTGTCGGGGAAGAGCCGCTTCGCCAATGATGCGGTGACGATCACGGCGTTGACCAGGGTCAGGGAGAGCTGGGGCAGCCCGATGTTGAGCGTTCCCCGCCAGATGTCGCCCCAGGTGGGCAGGGCCGGTTGTGGCAGGTGCAGGGTGGCGGAACAGGCCGGCAGCTCAGGTGTTCCCGAGGTTGCCCATTTTAGGCCCACCCCGACCAGGAGCCCGACTAGGGCCTGGGGGAGCAGCCGGTTGAAGCCCAGGGGAACCATGGCCAACAGCGTGACCAGGCCGATCAGCGGTTCCCCGGCAACCAGCCGCAACCCGAGTATGCCCAGCAGCACGCCCAGCCCGGCCATTATGCCGTTACTGACCGGGTGTGGAACCAGGTCGGCCAGGCGTTCGGCGGCGCCGGTCTGGGAGAGGATCAGCAGTGTGCCACCCATGAACAGGGTGGCGCCCGATAGTTGCCCGGGAGTCGCGCTGCCGGTGAGCACGGCGGCTGCGGCGACCTTCATGGGCTGGACCGGCATGGGCATGCGGAACAGCAGGGCGGTGGCCAGGTAGTAGAGCCCGAACAGGGTGAAGATGGAGGCGGGGTCGTAGCCGGCAACCGCCAGGACCCCCAGCACCAGCGGTAGGAATGTGCCCAGGTCGCCCAGGGTGCCGGACAGTTCGTGGGCCAGGAAGCGCAGTCGTTCCAGCGGGCCGCCCCTCATGCGTTCCCCAGGGCGGTGCCCCGGTCATTGAACTTCACCAGTATCGGCATGACCCAACGCTCGACGGCGGAACGGGAGTGGTAGCGGGAGAGGAGTTGTTCGGTGGGGGGCACGGTGTGGTTCCTCCTTGATTCGGAGCAGGAACCGTAGCATTCCTCTGCCGGCATGTCCAGAGAGGGATCGGTGTCGTGATGCGATTATCCTGTAACGGTAAAGGGTGCTCCCGGCAAAGAGCGAAGGCGCTCTGTTCCATCTTCACTACTTCAATGCCAGGCACCGCAGGGGGGTCGAACTTTAGTTCTGTCAACGGGGCTGAGGCAAGACCCGCCTTCGGCGGGTCTTGCCGATGGTTGAACGTTGCTTTTGTGAGGGCCTCGCCTCAGTTGATCCAGATGGCAAGACTGGCAAACTCACCGATTAAGCGTTTTATATTCGCATGCCCAATTGCCATGCCTACACTTGTTAGCGTAAACGACTGCATAGCTGAATTAGTCCATACATCAATAACGTCGGCCATGTACGGTCGTATTGCGATGAGTTTTTCTTTTATTTCGGATTCGCTCATTTTGTCAAAATCAAAAAGTTCCATGATCTTAGCCCTATCTTCCGTTGATACTCCTTGTCTATCGAGATACCCTTCCAAGGTTTCCTTACTGTTGGCTCTCACCTGTAACTTTGACGGATCATTGATACAGGGAATAAAAAATCTAGGATCAAGACCCACAGTAATAGAACGATTCGAGATTTCTGACTGGTCAAAACCTTTGAGAAACTGGCCTTGGTATACATCTCCAAGAATGCCCTCCAAGCTGTGTCCACCAAATCCTATTGATCCACAACCCGTGAATTCTAAGTGTTGGTAACTCGCTTGATTCTTAGAAAGTTTATACACGAATGGTAATAGATGTTTGTCCAGATATTCGCCAAAAGTTTGATGATTTCCAACAGAGTGGTTTTGCGTGTATTTAAAAAGAAAAAGTACTGCCAAGGCAGATAGATTTGTGTCAGTCAGCTTTGGCGCTGTCGAGAGTGACTCATTAAGCACAATCTGGAGTATGTCCCTTTGGTCATGTTTGCTGCGATCAACAAGTATGTCTACAAGGAGATCACCTAAATCTTTATCTCCGTTACGCGCATATTCTTTTTGAACTGTAAAGAGCGCATACTGAAAATCAGGGTCTATTGCTTTCTGGAGGCCGGCAGGATTTTCTGTATCAAGCTTCTTAATAACCTGTTCCGTGATTTCTTCAACTCGTATGCTGGCGGTTTTCTTCGCTTTACCGGTAAGTTCATAAAACACTGCTTTAGATACATTTGTCGCAATTTCCAAGACTTCAGAGGCGGTCACACCTACGTTTACGGTTACATTGCCACCTGCTTGTATTGCTGTCGCACCATTTCCTACATCTTGATTTTGATCTTTATTCAGCATCTTTTGCCTTTCTGTTTGTGCAAATGTTACCAAGACTAACATCGCCACCCGCTTGAATGCCAATACCGTTCTTGCCAATATTTTGATTTTGTGTAGCTTTTTGTTTTAATTTTTTGTCACCAAACCAGGCAGCAATAAAAGCCGACAAAGATGTGACTATTGCAATAGCAGGTTCATAATCCCTTTGGGCAATGAACCAAACTACTGACCCAATAAACGAAATAGCAGACAAAAGTTTAATGATTGACAGCATGTAATTCCTCCAGAATCGGTCAACTTGTATTTGACCAGCCCCCGGTCAATATTCCAAACGGGACATTTAGACTGTGAACATGAAAACTGATTGCAGTTTTAGCTGTACCTTGTGCAAAGGGGCAGGGGAAGAGTGCTCCCCAGCCACAGCCGCATTTCCGCCGCCGAAACCCAAGAACCGATGCTCGCCGAGACAGCGGAGATGAACAGGTTTTCTTCGAACTCTATTCCTACCTGCTCTGTCCCCACAGTGCACACACTGTCCGGATTTAGGACGAAATATTTCTGCCTTGAATCGCTAACTATCCGCTTTTGCAAGCTGTTGCCTGTTTGGCACAGTACGTGTATATACTGGTAACAGAACCAACTTCATTAAGTTTGTGTCCCCAGCAAGGACAGTCTTTGCGGAGGTCCATATGTCACAGAAAGCCGTTGAAAGTTTCCTGGGTAGGGTCATTACCGACAAGAAGTTCCGGCAACTGGCCAGGGTATCGCCTGAGTATGCCTGCTCCAACGCCGGTCTGGACCTGAACTCGCTGGAGAAGGTCAGCCTGCAGGCCATTGACCTGTCGCTTCTGGACAGCATGGCCGATGCCATCGACATGGCCATCCAGAGAAACTGATCCTCCCCCACGTCCGGGCGGTTGATGTGCCGGCGCGTGGCGCCAGCTGGACACATGCTTTCCGGAGAGACGGAGGGCCGTTGGACAATTCGTTACCTCCCTGCCAGATCAAAACGCCGTGAATCCCCCCTCAACCGGGGTTCACGGCGTTTTTCGCAGCAAGCCGACGTCGCGCCTTCCCTTCGCATTTTCTCTGCCCGGATTACTGTTTCAAAGCTCTGTGTTCCGGCCTCTCTCAGCGCTCCGCCAGGGCCAGCCTGATCCCCAGGGAGGCGAAGACGCCGGCGGTCAGCCAGTCGAAGGAGCGGGCGATCCGCGGCCTGGCCAGGAGATAGCCGCCGATGCCGCCGGAGAAGTAAGCGATGACGCAGAAGATAACCACCGCCTGGAGCATGAAGATCAGTCCCAGAAGTAGCATCTGCAGCGGCACGGAACCGGCGGCGGGGGAGACGAACTGGGGTAGGAAGGCCAGGAAGAACAGGGCCACCTTGGGGTTGAGCACGTTCATGATGAACCCGCGCTTGAACAGGGCTGACAGGGGCCGGTCGTCGCCGGCTGCCAGGCGCACCGAGGAACGCTCTTTCATGGTCATGTAGGCCAGGTAGAGCAGGTAGGCTGCGCCGGCGTACTTGACGATGGTGAAGGCCAGCATTGACGAGTAGAACAGGGCCGAGATGCCGAAGGCCGCCGCCGTGGTGTGCACGCTGACGCCGCTGCACATCCCCAGGGCGGTGACCATGGCCTGTTTCCTGCCGCGGGTGATCCCCTGGGTCATGACGAAGATGTTGTCCGGGCCGGGGGCGATGGTCAGGGCCATGGAGACCCCCAGGAAGTAGAGCAGGGTTGATGCGGTCATGGGGTTGCCTTTCAATGTGTTGCCGGGATGTCGTGTTCAGAGGATGCCGGGGGCACCCGTATTGTCGTGCCTGGTGCCGCAGGCGATTCGCCGCAGCGTCGTGCTCGCCGGGGAAGCGCCATACTACAGCCGTGGCCTGCGTCCCGTCCAGGGGATTTCAGGCGCTGGGGAGCTCTATCCTGAACTGTGCGCCACCCTCCACGTTTTCGGCGCTCAGGTTTCCGCCCATATTCTTTTCAACGATATTACGCGACATATAGAGACCGATTCCGGTCCCGCCGCTCGCCTCATTGGTGGTGAAATATACGTCGAAGATCCTGTCCATAATCGCCTCGGGGATCCCGCCGGCGTTGTCCGTGATGGTGACAACCGATCTGCCGCCTTCCCCTACCCCCCGCAGCAGCACCCTGGGTTCTCTTGTTTTCCTTTTTCTGAACACATCCCTGGCATTGGCCAGTATGTTGAGCAGCGCCTGTGCGTATTCCTTGGGATAGCCGAAGGCGGTCATGTCCCCATCCACGTCGAGCTCTATGGCTATGGACTCGTATCTGAAAACCGGCGTAATGAATACCAGTGCCTGATCGATGGCGTCCTTGATGTTGAATTTTTTCGTTTCCTTGTCCGGCCGGTAAAATCCCCTGAACACATCGACGGTCTGGGACATGTGCTCCAGGAGCGACATGATTTTGTCGATGGTTGTCTGCACATCCCCATCAGTCAGTTCGCCGTAGGATGAGCTGTCGGCCATATCCTGGGCGATGAGGGAGATGGCGTTGATCGGCTGTTTCCATTGGTGAGCGATGTGGTCCAGCATCTCGCCCAGGGCTGCCTGGCGGTTCTGCTGGATGAGCAGGATATCTTTTTCCCGGTTTTTCTTAACCTCGTCTTCGATCCTTCTCTCCAGCGTGTCGTTCAGTTCCTTCAGCAGGCTTTGCTGCCGCTGGAGCTCTTCCTCGGCCCGCTTGCGCTCGCTGACGTCGATGACGATCCCCTCGAAGTTCCTGACCTTCCCGTTGTCGTCCCTTTTCACGTTCGTGTGTTCGCTTATCCAGCGGATATCGCCATCCCTGGTCAGGATGCGGTATTCCAGGTGAAACTGATCCTCTCCTGTCTGGCAGAAACGGTGTACCTCACCGCATACCCATTCCAGGTCGTCAGGGTGTATCAGGGATGAATAGGTGATGCCGCCGGACAGGAACTCATCGGGCGTATAGCCGAACTGAATGACATTGGCGGAAACCAGCTCCACCGGCCACTCATCGTCGTCCTTCCAGCGGAACAGCACTGCCGGGCTGTTTTCCACCACCAGGTTGGCTTCCCGCAATGCCTCCTCGGCCAGCTTGCGCTGGGTGACATCGATGATCACCCCCTCCAGGTTGGTGATCTCCCCCGCCTCGTTTCGCTCGTAATTCGTTTCATCGATGATCCAGCGGATCTCCCCCGTCTTGGTGAGGATCCGGTATTCCTGGCGCAGCTGCCCTTCGTCCGTTGCTGCGTACTCGTCCGTTTCGCCGGTTACCCATCCCAGATCCGGTGGGTACACGATGGAAGCGTAATCGCGTTCGCCGGACATGAACTCTTCGGGCGTATAGCCGAACTGCAGCACATTCCGTGACACCAACTCCACCGGCCAACCGGGAACCGGCTTGCAGCGGAACAGCACCACCGGGCTGTTTTCCACCACCATGTTGGCCTGGCGCAGCGTTGCCGTCAACTGGTCGCGCTCGGCCAGGGAATGCGCCAGCTTGATGTTGGCGTAGCTCAGCTTCGAGAACATATCGATGAGCCTCAGGAAAACGGTCTTCCCCTGGTTCACGAGCTCTTCGCTGTGACGGGGCACGCTTTCCAGGGTTGCGATGTATTCCTCCTCGGGAAAGCCGTAGGTTTTCGCCTGCCGGCGGAAGAGGTCGTAATCGATCTCCTCGTTCTCGAAGAAGAACTGCCCCATGAAGAGGTTGCCCAGGTGTCGTTCGCCGACAATGATCGGGGTGACCAGGTGCCACATGTTGTTCTTGCATCGGTACGTCTTGAAATCCCCCCGGGGAACTCCCACGGTAAGGTCCGAGTCGCTTTCGATGCAATTCTTAAGGGTTTCCGGATGGGCACGGTGGAATCTGGCGCAGATACCCTGCCATCCCATATCCACCAGCACCCGCCCCTTGAGGTCGATGATGCTCATCTTGAGGCCGCTAATGCGGTACATGTCATTCATAAGCGCCTGGATCTGCGGCGCGTCCAGAATATCGCCCAGATCCAGCTCAGCCGTGTCTCCCTCGGGATCCAGAATGTTGTCCAGTTTTCGGCTTGCGCGCGACTCGCTCTCCCGTAACGCCTCCTCCGCACGCTTGCGCTCAGTGATGTCGCTGATAAAGGAGAAGTTGTACACTCTGCCCTGGAACTTCAGGGAATTGGTGACGATCTCCACCGGGAATGTGGTCCCGTCTTTTCGTCGGTGAACCGATTCGTGGGTAACGGAGCCGGTGCTCTCCAACAGCCTCTTGATTTCAAATATTTTCTCGTCTGTTACGACCGGATCGATGTCGGAGACTTTCAGTGCGCGCACTTCGTCTGGGGTGTAACCGAGGCTCCGGCAGGCAAAATCGTTGGCACTCAGGATAGTCCCTTCGGGTGTGGTGTGATAGATGCCGATGGCTGCCTCGTCGATACAGAAATGGGACAGGAGCAACTCTTCTTCCATCCTCTTCTGTTCGGTGATTTCCCAGGCGAGATCGGCCAGCAGGACAACCGCTTCAACGTCCAGGGGGGTATAGTCGGTCGGTTTGTTGCCCACAGCAAGAATCGCCACAATCTTTTCACCGCGGAAGACCGGCACCACCAGTTCCCTGGCCAGAGGAGCGTGTCCTGGCGGCAACCCCTTGCGATGGGAGAGGGAGCCGTAGTCGTTGTGGATGACCGGCCTGCGCTGGTGGATGCAATCCGTCCAGACCCCGGCCTGCGCGATGTCGTAGTGCAGCCCTTTCCCTTCCGCCTTGCAGTAATCCCTCTTGGTTCTGGTGGACCAGTTCTGAAGCGACAGGGTTTTCTGATCATCCAGGACGAGCACGTAAAAACCGATCACGCTTCCGGTCAACGCCTCGGCCTCGTCCAGGGTGGCCTCCAGCAGTTCATCCAGGGTGTGGGTGCCGGCGAACTGGAGCAGGCGCAATCGCGCCATGATGACGCTTTCGTTCCGCCTGCGCACGGTGATCTCGCGCTCCAGCAATTCGTTGGCGTTTCGCACCTCCGTAGTCCTGTCTTCGACCCGCTTCTCCAGTTCTTCCCGCGCACGGCGCAACTCTTCTTCCATGCGTCTGCGCCGGGCCAGTTCACTCTCCAGTTCTCCGGTCCTCAGCCTGACCTGCCGCGCAAGCGCCCTGTTCACGGCAATGACTCCGGCGACAATCGTGAGAATCGCCGCACAAACAACCAGGAGGCCGATCTGGAATTTCCTGCTGCTGAACAGTGACCTGCGCTCCAAGGGAATCCATTTGTTATAAATGGCTCTCTTCTCCTCGGCACTGATTCCGGCTACTCCTTTCTCCAGGATGCGGTTCAGTTCCGGCCAGTCGTTCCGCGAGCAGAATCCCATTCTGTACACATATCCGGAGTCGCCGGCTATGCGCAGGTTACTGATTCCCTCTCGTTCGATGTAATAGCTGGCGGTGGCCAGATTCTCCACGAAAGCGTCGCTCAGGCCGAAGGATACTTTCCGCAGTCCGGTCCTGATGTCCGGCACCGGATCCAGCAACAATTTCGGATAATGAGCGGCGATGAAATCATGGGTCGCATATTCCGAAACCGCCGATACCCTCATCCCGCCGAGAGATTCCAAGGTGAGCGGCCCCTTGACCTTTTCGCGGGCAATGATTACGGCGGGATACTCCAGGAAAGGCGTGGTGGACAGCGTGTATGCGGATCGTTGCGGGGTAGTGCTGGCCACAAAGGCGTCGATCTGCCGGCGTTTGGCACTGCCGATGATCTCGTCCCAGTTACGCAGGCGGACGATCTCGAAGCGTATGCCGAGCTTCTTTTCCAAAAGCGCCAGGTAATCGGAGGTTATGCCGCTGTACCTGCCGTCCTTGTCGAAATACTCCACCGGAGGAAAATCCGGATCAGGCGCCAGTCGGATGACAGGATGAGCCTTCAGCCAGGCCCTCTCCGCCATGGTCAGCGGGTCGGCTTTGGGATGATCAGGGTTGCGGTTCCACGCCAGTACAACCAGAAGCAGAGCCAAAAAAAGCGCCCCTGCCGGCCAGAGCCAACGGGAACGCCTCGTATTTCCAGGGATGATACCGACAATCATTCATCTGCCTCCATCATTTCACCCCCTCACTCGATCGGGTTCGGTGCGGCATTGTCCAAGAGGTGAGGGGACCGCTCTTTCTCGGCAGGTGCGTTCACCCCGCAAGGGGGGCTCTCTTCACCTGGATGCGTTCCAGGGCGAGGGTACAGCGGCGGATGATCCCTGCCGCTGGCTGAATTGACGTGACAGTGTACTGAATTACACGTGGTTAATCAAATGAAATAATGAGATTTCACCCGATTCCATTCCGTATCCGCTTGCATGGATAGGCGGCTTGAGGGGGGGGCGCCGAGCGTACGGCCCGTGTTCTCACGCAATCAGGGGCGCGGGGTGAGTTTCCAGATTTCTCCGCCGTCGGTGGACAGGTACAGCGCGCCGTCCAGCCCCTGGACCAGCGTGCGGATGCGCTCGACCGGGATACCGGGGACGGTCGAGGTTGCGATAGTTCTGCCCCCCCTGTCCAGTTGCAGCATCTCGATGCGTCTGCCGCGCAAAAAGCCCACCGCCAACTGGCCGTCCCACCCCTTCCACTGGGGGCCGCTCAGGAAGACGCAGGGGCTCATCCCCTGCGACCTGCCGCCGTTGTTCCAGGAGGGAGGGAGCGCCTCGGGGAACCGGTCCAGGTCGGTCATCGGCGTCGGCCTGCCGTCCGCCCTGTTGGAGACGTAGCCGCAGTAGTCGTCGTCGCAGGCAACTCCCGGCCCGGGCTTCGGGTCCCATCCGCCGTTGCCCCCGGCGATGAGCGGCGTTACCTCGTCGCTGTGTCCCGGGCCGTGCTCGCAGGCAAACGGCTGGCCGCTGCCGGGACGGAAGGCGATCCCCTGCACGTTGCGGTGGCCCCAGGTGAAGATGCGGCCATCGCCCTTTGCCGGTGTAGCATTGCCGGGCGCTGCTCTGCCGTCGCGGTCGATGCGCAGGGTCTTGCCCCCCAGGCGGGTCAGGTCCTGGGGGAGCGGGCCGTTATGGTTGTCGCCCGTGGTGACGTAGAGGAACCGGTCCGTTGGGCTGAAGCGGATGCGGCCGCCGCTGTGGGTTCCGGGACCGCCCCAGCGGTTGGCCCTATACTTGAAGGGGATGTCGCTGACGATGTCCCTGCGGTCGCCCACGCTGGTATAACCCCTGTCCACCCGCAGGCGAGCGACGCGGTTCGTCGCCGGGTTGCTCAGTCTGGACGCCATGTAGACGTAGACAGAGCGATTGCGGGAAAAATCCGGATCCACGGCCACCCCGTTCATACCGCTCTGTCCGCTGCAGAAGAGGTCAGCGGCAACAACGGCCGAGCCTTGTGTGCCGAACAGTCGCTGCACGCTGCCGTCTGCGCGGCGCACCGAGAGCCCGCGGCACTTCTCCGTGAACAGCAGGGCGCCGTCGGGGGTGAAGGCCAGGTCCCAGGGTTTTTCCAGCCCGGACAGGATCAGCGTGCGGGTCAGGGCCGGCCCATTGCCCGGCGCGGTCATGGACGTGTTCTGGTTGCCGTCGCAGCCGACAGCCGCGATCAAGGCAATCGTGAAAAACACTGTCACGGTACCTGAAGTCGATCTTCCCATGGTTTCTGCCTCCTTGTGCGATGTCTCGTTCATGGGGTGTTTTTGCTTTTGAACAAGCCCTGTTCTTTTGCCCTCCAGCCGCTGAAACTCACAATGACGAGCAAGTCCCCCTGAGACGGCTTGGCAAATGCACGTGACAAGCCATCATCATACGACGTGGCGATTTCTATCCTGCTTTGGTCGACCCCGCCATTTTTGAACCCGCTGGCCAGAAGCCCGGCAACTTCCCCAGGCGCACGCCCACGCAAGTCTTCCCAGTCGGTGCTGATGTAGCTGTCAAATCTGCCCGAAAACGCCAGCGCCGTCTCCACGATGAAAGCATCCGGGCGATTCCCCATAGCCGCGAGCATCAGATGCTTTTTCCCTGAAATGGTATGGAGGGACACAAAATCGGCAATTTCGCAGGCCGCCTCCGGGCCGTCTGCCCAGGTAATCAGCAAACCGTAGGGTAGATGGTCATAAAAATTCATTCTGCCTGGGTTGCTGACCTCATCTGACTGAAAGCTACGCAAGCCCGCTCGTATGGATTGAGTAGAAACATCCAGCCCATACGTAATGGCTGCAGCAAACATGGCATTGTTGATTGCTGGCCGATATCGACCTCCCCAACTGGCAGGAATATCCAGAGTTGCCATGGAGAGGACCATTTTGTTGCCCTCGTACAACCTGATCATCGCCTCTGCCCCGTTGCCTTCCTGACGAACAGCTACGCCCCCCCTGGACAGGTGATCGCGCACAACAGGGCTCTCAGCAGTCATCGTGACCAGACATGTGCGCGCGGCACGAATGTCCTTCTTTACGCCAAGACACAAAGGATCATCCGCGTTCAGTATGGCCATTTTCCGGGCATTGACCACCACCACCTTTTTTACTTTGACCAGATCGGCCCGAGACTGAACCCCCTTCAGGCCGAGGTGGTTGTCGTACACATTTAGCAGCGCGCCGATGTCGTAGTCGGAAAAAAGCATTCCCTCATTAATGAGGCCGCCTCGTGCAATTTCAAACACCCCTGCGTCAACCTGGCGTTCTGCCAACAACCGACTGCCGCGGCGGCCATTTGAAGAATCGCCGATACGCCGTGGACTGTCTCCCACATATGTACCGAGAGTCGTGCTCAGTGCGACCGTTTTGCCCGTTTCCCGTAAAATAGATGCAACCATTCGGCACGTCGTTGTTTTTCCCACACTGCCCGTTATGCAAGCAGTTGGAATATGTGGCGTGATCTTCAGCGGGAAGCCCAGTTTGCGCACAAACAGAACCCATTTTCTGTAAATATGTCGAGCAGTGTTTTTGGAGGCGGGGTGATTGGCCATGAGGGGACCCTCTGGGGTTTTGTAATATATTTGCTGTCAGCGCAGAGTAAGCATGCTGAGGGGTCAGAGCTCCGCATTTGGTAAAGCAATTACGCAGGTCTGCCTCTCGATCCCTCTTTATTCGATCATGCCGCCCGCTGAAACGGCTTGATTTCCTCTTCCATTTTGTCGGCAAGCGCCTCTCGGGCAACTTCCAGGTCATAACGGGACTGAAGGTTGATCCAGAGTTGCGCGGTGGTTCCGAAATATCGGCCGAGTCGCAGGGCCGTATCGGCGGAAATACCCCGTTTCTCCAGGACGATTTCGTTGATCCGGCGGGCAGTGGAGCGTTGGGGGTCATGGAGCGTTGGGGGTCAGGCTTGCGTTGTTGCGTTGTTTTCCAGGGTTGCTCGTACTTCGTTCATCATCGCCGCGAGTTTTGGGGCGGTACGGGCTTTGCCGGTCATGCGCTTTACGCAGGCGCTGAGCGTGCTGACGTCGCGGTCAAACATGCGCCCCACCTCACTGATGGTTACGTCGGAAAACTCCGAGACCGCCCCAGGCTATCAGGGTGCGGGCTTCGGTAACTTCTCTGCCCCGTTGTCTGGAACCAAGTGCTTTTTCACCAATAGTGTATGCTTTGTTTGCGGGCCATGGGGGGCGTATATACAGTTTAAACAACAAAGCAAGCCCGACCCCCGAGGTTTCCATTTCGTTCGTGATGGTGTATCACAAACGGACCAAAAGTCCTATTCACGCTGAGCCAAAACAAAACAACAAAGCAAGCTCGACCCCTGAGGCGACCCCTGAGGTCGCCCCCCGACAGACATTATGTCTAATAGCATGCTTAGGTCTGCCAGCCATAGACGATGAATAGTATAAATGTGCCAATGATGTACAGGGCATTAAAGATCCAGCTGTGTACACGCTCCGGGAGGCTGTTGCCTCCAAAACTCTGAAGATCTCTGGTGAGTTGCCAAAGTGTGGCCCAAAGGATAATGCCTACGGCGACGGCCTGAAGAATATTGCTTGCAAAGGTAGCAAGCATTCCGACCTGACGTTGAAGTAGTAGCCCAGTAACGAGGCCAAGTAAGGCCGTGACCAAGACAACCATTGCAGCATGGAGTAGTGAGCGACGAAGGGCTTCCGCCCTTTGCTTGGCGTCGTCATGATGCTGCGCGACGTTGGGCTTGTATTCGCCTCGTAGGTAGTCAGCCCTTATTTCAGGACTGTCACAAAGTAGCCATGCGATGTCGTGCTCGGCTGCAAACTCGACAAATGCTTTGGGGCGGAAGAAGAAGAGCAATAGCGCTTTGACGCGCGAGACCTGCTTATATGGGCGTTCGAATGTTTCCATTTACGATAGAGACCTAACTGCAGAGGATTAACCTGACGTTTTTTTGAGTCAACCGCGAGATTTGGTTTGATGTTGGGATATTGTCCTGAAATGTATTTTAATTTTAGCACTATATACCGCCCTGCTCTTTACGTCAAAGACGAAGAGAAAATCAGGTCACCCGCAGCGCCTCGACGATGGTCTTCCGCGAGGCGCGGAAGGCCGGCAGCACGCCGCCGACGAAGCCCATGATCAGGGAGAAGAGCAGGGACTTGTAGATGATCTCGAAGGTGAGGGTGAAGCTGAAGGCCAGCTCGGAGAAGGTCTGGAAGTTGAGAGTGGAGATGGTGAAGAACTGCAGGAAAGAAGCGAAGAAGAGCCCGATGCAGCCGCCCGTCAGCCCCAGCAGCAGTGACTCCAGCAGGAAGGCCACAAGGATGCTCCTGCGCTGGAAGCCCAGCGCCCGCAGGGTGCCGATCTCGCCGGTGCGGTTGGCCACGGCGGAGTACATGGTGATCATGGCACCGATGATGGCGCCCAGGGAAAAGATCACTGTCAGCGACAGCCCCAGGATGTTGAGAAAGGTGGTCATCATCTCCGACTGGTCGGCGTAGTATTTCGTTTCCCGCCGCGCCTCCAGGGTCAGGCGGGGGTCGTTCTCGATGCGTTGCTTCACCGCGTCGAATGCCGACGAGTCGGCCAGCTTGAAGATCAGCGATGAGTACACCGGCCTGCGGAAGGCCTGCATGAGCTGGTCGGCGTCGCCCCAGATCTCCGAGCTGAATGCCCGGTTGCCGGCGTCGAAGATCCCCACCACGGTCCAGTCGCGCATGGCGAAGCGCAGCGACTCCCCCACGCCCCCTCCCCGGAAGCGCCGGGCGATGCTGGCCCCGGCCATGAGCTCCGCCGATCCTGGTCGGGGCAGTCGCCCCCTGATCAGCCTGACCTGGGGGCGCAGCAGCAGCGACTCCGGCTGGATGCCGCGGATGGTCACCTGGGAGGTCTGGCCGGTTCCCCGCTTGGGCAGGTTGATCAGCACCAGGAGCTCCCTGGCCAGGAGGCGTCGCCCACGCTCGCCCAGGGCCACCTGGGGCTCGGTCTCCACCACGGCCGCCTGGGCGCGCTCGATCCCGCTCTGCACCTCCGAGGCAGATCCCTTGCGGATCACCACCACGTTGTCCGCTGAGCCGGTCTGCACCAGGGTCTTCCTGAGCCCCTCGGAGAGCATGAGTATGGAGGCAAAGACGAACACCACCATGGCCATTCCCGAGGCGGTCAGCACCGTGGTCAGGCGGCGGGTCCAGAGGTTGCGCAGGCTGTAGGAAAAGGGAATGGCCATGGTCAGCCGATCCTCCGCAGGCCATCGGCGATGGGGATGGTCGTGGCGCGCCAGGCGGGGAAGATCGCCGCCGCCAGCGCCACCAGCAGGGCGGCCAGAAGGTCCAGCCAGATTGTGGAGGGGGCCACGTTGAAGATCGGGAAGTAGGCGGACAGGGCGCTGCCGAAGGCGCTGGCAGCCGGAAAGGTGAGGGCGATGCCCAGGATGCAGCCGGTCATGGTGATCAGCAGCGATTCACCCAGGATCAGGCCGGCGATGTGGTAGCCGCGGAAGCCCAGGGTCTTGAACACCGCGTACTCAGCGATGCGCTCCCGCGCCGTCATGGCCATGGTGTTGGCCACCACCGCCATGATGATGACAATCACCACGAAGGAGACCAGCTGGATGGCGATGACGATCGCCTCGGTCATGGAGATGAAGCCCAGCTGGAAGGCTTTCTCCGTCTCGGTCAGGGTCTCGGCCAGGGAGTTCCTGAAGAGCCGGTCGATGGCCAGGGCCACCTCGGCTGCCCTGTTGGGGGAGGTCACCCCGACCATGTAGAAGCCCACCTGGTTGGCCCGGCGGGGCACCGTCTTCTTCATGGTCTCGTTCAGGTAGTCCCAGTTGAAGAACAGCTGGGTCTCGTCCACCGTCTTGTCCCTGCCCCGGTAGATGCCCCGCAGCACGAACTCCCATTCACCCGGATAGATGGTTCCCTTGAGCACGATGCTGTCGCCGATTTTCCAACGGAAGCGCTCCGCCAGCTTGCGGCCGGCCACGCACCCCTTGCGGTCGCGGATGGTGGCGTCAAGCTGCTCTGGAGAGAGGACGAACTCGGGGTAGAGCTTGAGGTAGTGCTCGGTCTCCACGGCGAAGTTGGGGAAGAAATTCTTTTCGTCGATGTAGAGGCCGCCGAACCAGCTGCCGTAGGAGACCTGCTGGACGCCGTCAACCTGGCGGATGCGCTCCCGGTAGGAGAGGGGCAGGGAGAAGACCAGGGAGATGGCGTTCCTGGTGACCAGGCGGCTGGCGGACGAGGCGTCCACCCCGGCGTACCAGGCGCTGATCACCGTGCGGAGCATGCCGAAGGAGAGGATGGCGATGGTGATGCCGAGGATTGTCAGGGAGGTGCGCAGGCGGTGACGGAAAGCGTTTTTCCAGAGCAGTTTACCGAGATGCATCGCTCAGCTCGCCCTTTTCCAGATACCTGATCACTTGGGCCCGCTCCGCCGCCCGGGGGTCGTGGGTGACCATGATGATCGTCTTGCCCGATTCGCTGTTGAGCCGCTCCATCAGCTCCAGGACCTCGCCGGCCGAACCGCGGTCCAGGTCGCCGGTGGGCTCGTCGGCCACCAGGATGGTGGGGTCGGTGACCACTGCCCGGGCAATGGCGACCCGCTGCTGCTGTCCGCCGGAAAGCTGGGAGGGGTAGTGGTCCATGCGGTCCGCAAGCCCCACCACCCTGAGCGCCGTCTCCACATGGGCGCGCCGCTCCCTGCGCGAGAGGCGGGTCAACAGCAGCGGCAGCTCCACGTTTTCGAAGGCGGTGAGGACCGGGATCAGGTTGTAGAACTGGAAGATGAAGCCGACGTGCAGCGAGCGCCAGCGGGCCAGTTCCCTCTCGGCCAGGGTGGTGATCTCCACCCCGTTGATCAGGATGCTGCCCGAGTCGGCGCAGTCGATCCCGGCCAGCAGGTTGAGCAGGGTGCTCTTCCCCGAGCCGGACGGCCCCATCAGGGCCAGGAATTCGCCGTCGGGGATATCGAAGCTGATATCCTCCAGCACTGGGACAACCTGGCTCCCCCGGCAATAGGACTTGGAGAGGTTCCGTATCTGGACGATGTCAGGCATTGTCTGGTTCATCGGTTGATCCTGAATTCGGCAGGTGTGGGCTGCCGGAGAGAGCGCATCAGGGCTATTTCGTCGTACTGCCCGGCGAAGTGAAGCGTCCACAGCCGATACGGTCTGAAGCCCGAAGGTCAAGTTTATCGGCTGTAGCGCAATGAGCCGTGGAAGTACAGAAATAGCCCGTCCGCGCGAACGCAGGCAGCCCACACCTGCCGTTTCCTGGTTCACTTTTCGGGAATGCTGATGCGGGAGCCGTCCCGAAGGCTGTCGGCGGGGCGCAGGACCAGGCTCTCCCCGCTCTTTACGCCACTGGTCACCTCCACCAGCTCACCCACCTTCACCCCCAGGTTCACCGCTCTCTCCACGACCCGGTCGCCCTTCACCAGGAAGACCAGGTTCCGCCCGTTGCGCTGGGCCAGCGCATCATGGGGGATGGTTGTGCGCGGCCGCCGCTCGGCCGTCGACACCGGCCGGGAGAGGAAGGCCACCCTGGCGCTCATCTCCGGCAGGATCCGCCGGTCGAAGTCCAGGAACCTGACCTTGACCAGCACGGTGGCCTTGCTCCGGTCCGCCGTGGGCACGACCATGTGGACAGCTCCGCGGAAGCGCAGGTCGGGGAAGGCGTCCAGCTGGATCTCACACGGTTGCCCCACCCGGACCTTCTCCAGGCTGGATTCCATGACATCGACCTCGACCTGCAGGGAGCCCATGTCGGCAATGGTCACCACCGCCGCCTTGGCATTGGCGGACGAGGCCAAGGGGGTGACGATATCCCCCACATCGGCGTTCTTGGTCAGCACCACCGCGTCGAAGGGAGCCCGGATGGAGGTGAACTCCACCGCTACCCTGGCGCCATCCAGGGCGGCCGAGGCCGACCGGATCCCGGCCCGTGCGCCGGCGACCGCGGCATGGGCCTTGCGGTAGCGGGCCTGGACCGCATCGAAGTCAGCCTTGGAGACGACCCCCTCGGAGAGCAGGATCGTGTAGCGCTTGAAGGAGAGGTGGGCATCGTGCAGTTCCGCCTGGGCCTGGTCCAGATCCGCGCGACTGTTCCGCAGGTTCGCCGCAGCCTGGGACTGGGCGGCCAGCACATCGGCGTTTTCGATCCGGGCAATCACGTCCCCCTGACGGACGACACTTCCCTCCTCGACCCCCAGCCAGACCAGGCGACCGGTCGCCTTGGAAGCCACCGCGGCCTTGCGCTGGGCTACGACGTAGCCGCTGGCGCTGAGCAGGGTAAAGCCCTGGGAGGGGAAGGTCTGTTGTACGGTTACGACCTCTACGGTTGCGGCGGGACGCAGCACGCCACTGACGTAGAGGGAGACCGCCAGGATGACCAGCAGAATCCCCGCTGCCCAGAAGCGCCTCCCTCGGGGTTTTCCGGAGCGGGGCGCAGTGACCGTCTTGTCGATTTTCAACTGGTCCAGGTCTTCGTGTTCCATGGAATACCCGTTCTCCCCGGTGGGGCGTCAGCATGTCTGCGCGGATTCTAAACCGTTATAATGCCCGGAACTATATACCGCCATATGCGCCACGTCAAAGGGGATGGCTTCCACCCCCGGCGTAGACGCCGTGAATCCCGGCATGCCAGAACAGTCTGCGTCGTGCCGAAAAGGCGCCAGGGGATAATGCCTCCGGCAGACGAGTCCCCTGAACAGCAGGATAAAGTTTTTTTCCGGGAGGGATGCGGAACCTATCCCCTGGCCTGGCTGTCGTTGAAGGGGCGCAGTGCCCCGTGACTCTGGATCAGGAACCGGGAAACGTCGAAAGCACAACAGGGCGCACCCCGCTATGGAATGCGCCCTGTGCCTGCGGCCTGTCCGCTCCGGGATCAACGGCCCCTGTTTTCAGCGTTTGTCATGATCGTAGCGGTAGTCCTTGTCACGGTAGTCGTCACCGTATTTGTCCCGGTTGTGGTGGTCGTCATTCCGTCTGGTCTCCCGGGGCCAGTGCGATCTGGGCAGGTCCGACCAGGGACCCTTCCGCGAACGGGAGTAGCTCCAGCGGTTGTCGTGATAGTAGTACACATAGCCACCTTGCTGGTAGTAGGGTTCCACGCCCAGCACGACGATGGCCGGAAGAGGGGAAACCACCACGCCTCCCCCGTACTCGGGGGGAGCAGGGGTGACAACGCACGCGCTGACCATGACCAACGCGAACAACGCCATGAGAGCCAGATGTTTCATTCGTATCTCCTTTCGTGTGTGCCGCAACCGTGGTCCGGCCGCACAAGTAGATTCATACACTCATTTCCTCCATATAGCAATGCGGGGCAGGCCCAAAGCAGCCCGCGGCAGCTGTCTCAGGGCTGGGACCGAATGGCGTCATTTTAGCCTGATATCTGCTGTCCAGGGGGGGTGAGACGATCGGGCGCCTGCTTCGGGATGCGGTCGGAGCGTAAAACCGGGCGGGATGAAGCGCATTCCGGCGCTCTTGGCATCACTATTCCCGACGCCGGGCTTGACAGCGGGGGGGATATCTCTATTATGAATGAAATTTTCGCGGGTTGGGGCGTGCTCTCCGTCGCACCGCTCTCGCGAACCCACGCCAGGGGAGCATGGCATACCATCCAGCAAAGGCGCGGCTCATGGAATCTTCAGAAACAAGGGACTACAGCCAGGAGGCGGAGATCCTCAAGGTGCTCGGTCATCCGGTCCGGCTCAAGATAGCGGCAGGGTTGTGCACCAAGGAGTGCAACGTCAAGAATATATGGGAATGCCTGGGTCTGCCCCAGGCAACGGTTTCCCAACACCTGGCGCTGCTCAAGAACAGGGGCATCATCACCGGCAGGCGCGAAGGGACCGGGGTGCGCTACAGCGTCACCAACCCCATGGTCAAGAAGATCATCGCCGCGCTGGAGTGAACGCTTCTGGCGACCGGGGAGCGTTCTTTTGCCGCCATGCTGTCGCTGGTCAACCGCTGAAGCTGCTTGGGGAGATCATTCATGTTCATCGTGTCACTGCAGTATACACAGCCGCTGGAGGTTGTGGAGAGTCAGCTCCAGGCCCACCGGTCCTTTCTGGACCGGTTCTACCAGCAGGGGGTATTCATCGCCTCCGGCCGCAAGGTTCCCCGCAATGGCGGGGTGATCCTGGCAAAAGGCGTCACCCGCGCCGAACTGGAAAAGATCCTGGATCAGGACCCCTTCAGGGCGCAGGGGGGTGCCGACTACCGGATCACCGAATTCACGGCCAACCGCACAGCAGCGGATTTCGCGGGACTGCTGGAACTGTAGGCCGCGCTATTGCCTCTCCAGCTTTTTGAATCTGTTGGAGAAGAACAGCACCTGGTGCTGGATGGCGTTGTCCCCGTACTCCCAGGCCTGCCCCGCGAGCAGCAGGGCGGCCAGTAAGAGACCTATCTCATTCTCCTGTAATGTTTCCTGGATTTTTGCCGCGTAACCATAGCCTCCCGCCGTACCGCCGTCAAAACAATCCCCGCTGACCTGCTGTTCCGCTCGTGACCCGGTTCGTGACCTTTATGCTGACAAAAGAGACACCGCAACTTGCCTGTTGCCGAGCTGAGGCTACACTTAGACAGCGATACACTCCCGCCGCCAGCGGGGAGAGGGGGAAAACGGGTATGGATGAATTCATGCAAGCCGCCTTTGAGGAGGCGCGGAAGGGGCTGGCCGAGGGGGGAATTCCCATCGGCTCGCTCGTGGTGCACCGGGGGGCTGTTCTGGGAAGAGGGCACAACCGGCGGGTGCAGAAGGGGAGCGTGATACTCCACGCAGAGATGGATGCCCTGGAGAACGCGGGGCGGATGCCGGCAGCCATCTACCGCGAATCGGTGCTGTATACGACGTTGTCCCCCTGTCCCATGTGTGCGGGAGCGATCCTGCTCTACGGTATTCCGCGGGTGGTTATCGGAGAAAACAGGAACTTCCGGGGCGAGGAGGAGTTGCTCCGCTCCCGCGGCGTGCAAGTGGAACTGCTGCAGGACGAGGAGTGCATCGCCCTGATGCGCCAGTTTATCGAGAACAGGCCGGACCTGTGGAACGAGGATATCGGCGTGTGACACTCCCGTGGAGCGTCATGCCGGTGACCGGGTCTGAAACGTGGCGGCGTCCCCCGGCAATTTCCGGGAACGCCCAGTGTGAAAAGGAGACTACATATGAAACGGTTCGTACGCGTGGCAATGGCAGGTGTGGTCGTGTTTCTCACCGGTACGATGGCCATGGCCCAGGGCATGGGCGGCAGTGGTGGTTGGGGGATGAGGGGCTCCTACCAGAGGATGTACAATCCGGCCACGGTGGAGAGCGTTTCCGGTCAGGTGGTGGGCGTGGATACGATGATGCCCATGAAGGGGATGGGCTCGGGAATCCATCTGACGCTGAAGACGGACAAGGAGACCATCCCGGTCCATCTCGGCCCCTCCTGGTTCATTGAACGCCTGGACAGTAAAATCGAAAAGGGGGACAGGATCGAAGTGAAGGGTTCCCGCGTAACCATGATGGGAAACGCCACCATCATCGCTGCCGAGGTGAAGAAGGGGAATAATCTGCTGCTGCTCAGGGACAAAAACGGCGTGCCTGTGTGGAGCGGTTGGAGAAGATAGGTGATGGACGAGAACAATGACCGCGGTTGGAACCCCTATCTTGCGGGCGCTTTGACCGGCATCGTATCCACCCTGTCGCTGTGGGTGTCCGGCAAATACTTCGGCGCCTCCACCACCTTCGTGCGCACGGCGGGAATGATCGAGAAAAGCATCGACCCGGAGCGGGTGGGGACAATGGCGTACTTTATCAAGGAGGCGCCCAAGATCGACTGGCAGTGGATGTTCGTGCTGGGAGTCTTCTTCGGCTCCCTGATCGCCTCCACCACGTCGGGCAGCTTCCACTGGAAGGCTCTGCCCGACATGTGGCAGGCCCGCTTCGGCCCGAGTCGGGCCAGGCGCGCGCTGGCGGCGGTTGTGGGCGGAATCATCGCCATGTTCGGTGCCCGCCTGGCCGACGGCTGTCCCAGCGGTCACGGACTGAGCGGGACCATGCAGATGGCGGTCAGCGGCTTCATAGCCTTGGCCTGCTTTTTCCTGGGCGGCATGCTGGTGGCGCGCATGCTCTACGGCGGAGGTGGCAAGCAATGAACATGCTGATCTACGGACTGGTTACCGGCATACTGTTCGGTTTCCTGCTGCAGAAGGGGAGGGTGCTGCGCTACGACAGGCAGTTGGGCGCCCTGCTCTTGAAGGATATGACCATCATCAAATTCATGCTCTCGGCGGTACTGGTGGGCATGACCGGTGTCTATCTGCTGAACGATCTCGGCATTGCCAAGCTGTCGGTGAAGGGCACCATCCTGGGGGGTGTCATCCCTGGCGGCTTGATATTCGGCATCGGCTGGGGGCTTCTGGGCTACTGCCCCGGCACCTCCCTTGGCGCCGTGGGCGAGGGGCGCTGGGATGCGCTCTGGGGCGTGCTGGGCATGCTGATCGGCGCTGCCCTGTACGCCGAGGCGTATCCGGCGATGAAGAACAGCCTGCTCGCCTGGGGAGATCTGGGCAAGCTCACCCTGCCGCAACTCCTGGGGGTCAGCCACTGGCTGCTTATCCCGCTCTTCATCGCCGGCGGAATCGGGCTGTTCTCCTGGTTCGAGAAGAAGGGACTGTAGCCATCTACGGGGGAAGGGGGGAGTCCGGCCTTTGTGTCAGCGAATAATCCCCTCGACCCCATCCATCAGTCCGTTTTTCCGTTGAGACTGTTCCCGATTCCGCCTTCCCCGCGCGTTTTGCCCCTGTCCGGCCTCCGGGCGCTTTCCGTTTCCCTGAATTGCTGCTATAGTCCCTGACTTGATGCCAACCACAGCCTACGAGTCCAAAGGGAATCCCCTATCATGTCCCCCACACTGCTTCTGATCATCCCTGTCCCGTCCGTTTCGGTCGCCACCGGGTGCAAACGCTTGCCGGATGGCCAGGGGGAGATCTCCTCCCTTCGTGGGCCGGATCGGAGCAGGCCATGACCGCTTCCCGGGCCAAAGGGGGGACGTCGAACCTGCTCTCCCCCACCGAGGCGATCCTGGAGAGCATCTCCGACGGTGTCTTTACCGTTGACATGGAGTGGGTGATCACCTCCTTCAATCGGGCCGCCGAGGAGATCACCGGTGTGCCGCGCAGGGAGGCCATCGGCCGCCGCTGCGGCGAGGTGTTCCGCTCCAGCATGTGCGGCGCCGACTGCGCGTTGCAGCGCACCCTCAAGAACGGCAAGCCGGTGATCGGCAGGTCGGGTTACATCATCGACGCCGACGGCAACCGCATCCCGATCAGTATCTCCACCGCCGTGCTGCGGGATGCCGATGGACGCGTAATCGGCGGGGCGGAAACCTTCCGCGACCTGTCCGAAGTGGAAACCCTGCGACGGGAGCTGGAGGGTAAGTTCAGCGTGGGGGATCTCTCCAGTCGCAGCCCGCTGATGCAGCGTATCTTCGAGATTCTGCCGGCCATAGCCGCCAGCCCCAGCACGGTCATGCTGCTGGGGGAGACCGGCACCGGCAAGGAGGTCATGGCGCGCACGATCCACTCCTTGGGTTCCCACAGCCAGGGGCCGTTCATCGCGGTCAACTGCGGCGCCCTGCCCGATACCCTGCTGGAGTCGGAGCTGTTCGGCTACAAGGCCGGCGCGTTCACCGGCGCCACCCGGGACAAACCGGGCCGTTTCGCCTTGGCCAGGGGAGGGACGATCTTTCTGGATGAGATCGGCGAGGTGAGCCCGGCCCTGCAGGTGCGCCTGCTGCGGGTGCTCCAGGAGCGGAGTTTCGAGCCGCTGGGGGCGGTCACGTCCGAAACCAGCGACGCGCGGGTAATCGTGGCCACCAACAGGGATCTTGTCGAACAGGTTCGCAAGGGGCTCTTCCGGGAGGATCTGTACTATCGGGTGAACGTGGTACGCATGGAACTACCCCCCCTGCGCCGCAGGAAGGAGGATATCCCCCTGCTGGTGAATCGCTTCATCGAGCGGTTCAACCACCTGCAGCTGAAATCCGTTCCGGGGATCTCCGCCGAGGCGTTGTCGTTGCTCATGGCCCACGACTGGCCGGGAAACATCCGCGAGCTGGAGAATGCCATTGAGCGCGCCTTCATCCTCTGCAACGAGGGGCAGATCGGCATCGGCCACCTCTCCGAGGAGCTGCGTGCCCACCGGGCAATGGCAGCGGAAGGCGACGTGCGTTCAGCACACGACATCCTGGATGCCCAGGCTATTCTGGCCTCCCTCGAACGCAACAACTTCAACCGCCTGGCTGCGGCCAGGGAACTGGGTATCCACAAGACGACCCTGTTTCGCAGGATGAAGCGGCTGGGCATCCCCCTCCCCGAGGAGGACGGTCGATCGCGGCATGACTGATTACTGAAACAGACAGGGCCGGGAGATTGTCCCGGCCCTGTCTGTTTCAGTTTCCAAACTCCACTGTCCTTTTGATCAAGCCAGGCTACTTTCAAAAACCATTTCAACCACGCCTGCCAAGGCATCCCCATCGTAGAAAGGAACATTGACGATGGTCAGTGTTCCATCCGGGCCATCCATGGTCAGATAGTTGATCTTGCTCTTCTTGTCGGCAAAATCCTGATATATGCCCTTCATCTTGACCATGGTTTCCGGCTTGTGGCAGGCGGCCATGTTCTTGCCAACTTCCAGGCCGGCGATTTTCAGTTCCTCAAAAAGTTCAAAAGCCCTTTTATTGGCGTAGGTTACATTGAAATCAGGGTCGGATACAACGACCGCGGTGTTCAGATTGTCCCATACTTTGCTGATGTCACTCATGTGGTCTCCTTGTGGGGCGTTGTTGGATGTTGACGCGAACAGCACAACCAGAAAACAGGGCTTGAATCAAATGTAATATAATGGTGTTTGTTTTAGTCGTTAATGAGTGAGCTGTCAACACAATTGTGCCCTGCTGGGTATAACCCCGGCCAAGGGACTGATAATCCCACATGGGATCCTTCCTTTTGCGCGAAGCTCATGTTTCACGCGTCAGGAATCTCATTTCTCCCGCCGGTACGGCCAGGCCATGACACCACCCTCCAGAACCTTGACGTTTTTCCATCCGGCTGCCTGCAGCAGGATTGCCGCTTCGTATCCCCTGAGGGATATCTTGCAGTAGCAAACGATCTCCCGCTCCCTGTCCTGGGGCAGGTCGGCCAGCCTGCGCCGCAGGTCACCCAGGGGAATCAGCGTCTCCCCGATGCCGATACGCATCGTGTCGAACTCGTCCGGGGTACGCACGTCCAGCAGGAAGGGGGTTTCTCCCCTGTCCAGCTTCTCCCTGAGTTGGACAGGACCGATGCCGTTCAGCCTCCCTTTCAGCTTGTTCTCCATCAGGTGGGCGGTGGCGATGAAGTGGTCGATGGCCAGTGAGAAGGGGGGTGCGTAGGGGAGGTCGGCATTCACCAGGTCGGCAACCGTCAGTTTCCCCAAGAGCGCCATGGCTGCCGTGGCGATCTGCTTGCCCACGTCGCCCGGACCCACGCACTGCACGCCCAACAGTCTGCCGCTGTCGGCATCCACCACCATCTTGGAGATGAGCAGCTTGGCGCCCATGAACTCCGGCTTGTCCAGACTTGCGTTGATCACCGTGGTGACGTTGAAGCCTTCCTGGCGGGCCTTGCCCTCCGAGAGGCCGGTGGAGCCGGCATTGAAGTCGAAAACTTTGCAGATGCCGGTATGGAAGGTGCCGGGGAAGGTGACGCTGTCGCCCAGTACGGCGTTCTCGCCGGCCACACGTCCCTCCAGGTTGGCCAAGTCGCCGAAGGGCGCGCGGGTTTTTCCGCCGGTTATGCGCTGCACCAGTTCGATGCAGTCGCCCACGGCGTAGATATGCGGGTCGGAAGTCCGCAGGTGTTCATCCACCAGGATGCCGCCGGTGGCGCCGATGGTAAGTCCGGCTGCCTGGGCCAGATCGGTGTTGGGGATGACGCCGATGGCCAGCACCGCCAGTTCGCACGGCAGTTCCGTGCCATTCTCCAGCCTGACCGCCGTCAGCCTGTCGTTCTCGCCCAGGAATCCGGCCAGTTTGACATCGGTAATCACATTGGCAGCCTTGCTGCGCACATGGTTTTCCAGGATCTCGGCCAGTTCCCAGTCCAGGAACATCAGGATCTGGGGCAGCATTTCAATAACCGTGATGTCGATGCCGGACAACTGCAATGCCTCGCAGGTCTCGATGCCGATCAGGCCGCCGCCGATGACCACCGCCTTTTTGACGGCGCCTTCGTCGCGGATACGGCGCAGGAAATCGGCGTCACGCATGGATTGGAGCGTTGTCACCCCTTCCAGGTCGATGCCCGGTACGGGAGGTTTGCGCGGCTTGGCGCCGGTGGCGATGATCAGCTTGTCATAGCTCAACTGGTCGATGACGCCGCTTTTCAGGTCGCGGCAGGTAACGGTACGCTGCGTACGGTCGATGGCGGTTACTTCGGTTTCGGTGCGGGCACTGATTCCCTTGGTGTTCACGAAGAAGTTGGGGTCGCGAACTTCGCCGTAGGGTGTGCTGATCAGGGCGTTGCGGTTGTTGAATACCCCAGCCACGAAATAGGGGTAGCCGCAGGACGCCATGGACATTTCCGGCGCCTTCTGGATGATGGTTACTTCTGCCGAGGGGTCGAGCCGTTTTGCCCGTGCCGCGGCCTTGGGGCCGGCCGCCGATCCTCCAATGACAATGATCCGTTTACTCATGTTTTCTCCTCCTCCGTTTGTTGTAGTGCAGGTCCAGCGGGCCGCTTACGGCATGCTGTCGATGACTCTATTGTTTTCCCTGAAGTGTGCAATCCGGTGTGGATCCCTGGTACAGATTCTTTCCGCTGATGCCGCAGTCGACGCAGGGTGTCGAGATTCTCGTGGAGCGCTTCCCGCCGGCAATGGCCCCTTGTATGGTGCCCATGGGGCAGAAGGAACACCAGGCCCGCGGCCGATAGAGTACTCCCGCCACCAGCGCTATCAGGCTGGTTATCAGGCAGACCCGCCAGAAGACTGTGCCCCAGTGGCTGGCGCTGCCCATGTCTCCCGCCAACTGAAGAAACAAAAAGGAAAACAGCACCGTCAGCAGGCTCCAGCGAAAGCGCGGACTGATCAGGAAGGCCGGTACCCTGGCGGAGCCGCCCAGTGCTTTGAACCAGGTATCCAGGAAGCTTCCCCGCGGGCAGAATGTACCGCATACCACTCGCTTTTTGTAGGAGGAGCCCACCAGGCCGGCAATCATTACCAGTGGAACCATGAAGCCGAGATAGGGATAGCGCCATCCCGCCCCCAGCACCACCAGCATGAGCAGTCCGAGCCCCCATTTGTATCTGTTTTTAAGGAATGCTGTTATTGTCGACATATCTACCTCCTTGAATATATAGAAAACTATATATACAAAAAGCTCATGTGTCAACGGTTTTGTTCGTGAGGCTGATCAGTTGGATTCAGCCGTGTGCGCAGTAAGGATATTTCATGAATGTGTTGGATGGGGAATGGAGGTGTGGTATATAGCGGCTTGGCTCATTCATTTTTATTGGGGAGGTGCTGTTGCATGGGTGTTCTCAAGTTGTTGCCCCGCGGCATCAACGAGGTGTTCCGCGATCATGTCGCCCGCCGTGATGCCGCCGCCGTTCCAACCGAACCTCAGCAGAATAACCAGTTTCAGCGCCATTCCGCCGGATATCCCGGCGCCCAGAACTCTTGCCATGACCAACCTGCCAGGCGCAGGAATTCAGGTGGACGACTGCAGTGGGAATGTAACGGTTGTTACCGACCCCTCCTGCCCTCCCTGGCAGGAGAAATGACCGCCCAACTGCCTGGCCAGAAGGTTTACCAGTTGTAACCCCAGGGTTTCGGTGTTTTTGAAATCCAGGTCAACCGGCATGCCCACGCCGGTATCGGCGACTTCCAGGGTGATCATCTCCGCGTCACTGCTCATGCGGACGAAAATGTCACCCCTCCGTCCGTCGGTAAAGGCATGCTTCAGCGAGTTGGAAATAAGCTCGTTAATGATCAGGCCGCAGGGCACTGCCCGGCTGATCTCAAGAGCCATGTTGCCCGCCTGGATGTTCAGGGAAATCCGTTCGCTATCAACGACATAGGCATCGAACAGGTACTGGGACAGGTCTCTGACGTACTCTCCCACATCAATGGCGGAAAAATCTTTCGACCGGTAGAGCTGTTCGTGAATAAGGGCCATGGACCTGACGCGGTTCTGGCTTTCCCGGAGACAGCTTCGCGTCCGTTCGTCGGCACTGGAATCCGACTGCAGGTCCAGCAGCGAGGAGATGATCTGCATGTTGTTCTTGACCCGGTGGTGGACCTCCTTGAGCAGCACTTCCTTTTCCGTCAGGGCTGCTTTCATTCTTTCTTCGGAACGCTTGGCTTCGGTGATATCCACAAAGGTGGCTATGCCTCCCGGTCTGCGCCCATATTCGATCCTGCCGGCGGAAACGATCACCCACCCCTCTTCACCGTTTTTTTTGACGAATTTCAGCTCGTACTGGTTTGGAACCGACTCACCCCGGAGTCGCGCCAACCCCCGTTCCCTTATGGTCGTTCGGCATTCCGGATGAGCCCACTCCCAGAATTTCATGGTCAGCAGTTCTGCCTGGTCGTAGCCGAACAAACGGACGGTGGAAGGATTGACGTAGACCAGCATTTCTCCCTGATACACGACAATGGCGGTCGGGGAGGTCTCCGCCAGCACCCGGAACTTCTCCTCGCTTTCCCTGAGTTCCTCTTCGGCTTTCCTGAGCTCGGTGATGTCGATGATGGCTCCAACAATTCCCGCCACGCGGTTGTTCGCGTCAAAAAAAGTCGCCTTGTTGAAAATAACGTCGTGAAATTCGCCGTCACCGTACATACCGCTTGTCTCATATGTCTGCACGCCGGGATGGCGGAGCAGGGCCGTATCCGCCTCGTGATGTTTTTCGGCACGCTCCCTGTGAGCCACGTCGTGCACGGTTTTCCCCACGATGTCGCATCTCGGCATACCTATTAACACTTCGAACGCCGCGTTGCATCCCAGATACAGCCCGTCGGCATCTTTGTAATAGACCGGAACGGGGATGGAATCCATCAGCTGCTGCAAAAAAAACAGCTGCGCATTCAGGCGGTTCTCCCGCTCGTGGAGCGCATCGGCCATGGACTGGAGCGCCTCGCCGAGCAGGTTGAACTCACTCACCGGTCCCTTCGGCCAGTCGCCTGCCTCCTCACCCGACTCGACTCTGCGGGCGTGGGTGACCAGTTCCTCTAGTCTGGTTGCCAGGGAGTGTGACATGATCAGGGTCAGGCCGTACGCCATCAGCAGCGCAAGGCAGAGCGCCGTCGCGAAAATGCCGGTGGTGGTGAGCGCCGAACGGTAGGCCAACTCGACGGGAGAAGCAACCAGGATGCTCCAGTTGAGAATCGGCGCCCTGATCAGGCAGCCCACCACCTTCACGCCGTTAAAGGAAAAACTGCGGGTTACCGGCTTATTGGAGGCAATCCCCTCCCTCACGATCTCCAGGTTGGTCAGGTTGTACTGCCGAGCGGTGAAGCGTCCCTCCTGGTCGGCGATTACCTGTCCACGCCGGTCGATGATGAAGACCGACTGTTTCCCCTGCTCAACGATCCCCCTGAGGAAGATGCCCAGATGGGAGAGGGAGATCTCTCCCAGCGCCACCCCTTTGGCTGCCGGAGTGGCGTAGGCCACGGTCAGCCCTCCTCCCACCGGGGAAAGATACGCATCGGACCATGCCGGTCTGCCGGAGGCGCGTACCTGGCGCACCGCGTTGGTGAGCGAGAGATCGTTCCCGATCATCTCCCGGCCCAGGGGCGATTTTTCTCCGGGAAGGGCAATGGCCGAGATGCGGCCGGCCGCATCGGTGAAGGCAAGGGAAGCCAGATTCCGAGACGATGCTAGCACGGTGTCCAGATACTCTTGGGTCGCGGATGGACTGACGACCCCTCTGGCGACGACCGAGGCCGTTCTGGTGATCTCCTGGGAGGATGCCACGAGATACTCTTCCGTGCGCGACGCGATTGCCGCGGCCAGCTGCTGCTGATGCTCTTCCGAGTCGGCGATGATCTGGGGGCGCAGCCAGAACCACCCCAGAACCGCCGAGAAGAGGAAGGGAACCACGGCTACCCAGGCTGAGCGGATGGTGAGAAGATGACGGAGTGAGCGGATTTTCATCGCTGATTACTCGAGGGTTACGAAACGGCCGTCTTTAACCACGGTGATGAAGGTCGTGCTCCTGGCGTCGCCGAAACGGTCCAGGACGATGTTCCTCTGGACCCCCTGATAACTGCCGGCAGAGACGATCGTATCTTTAAGGGAAGCGCCTCCCTTCCGTGCGGCCAGGGCGTCCAGCACGACGTTTGCCGCGTCATAGCCGGCCAGCCCCGGGAAGCCGGGGTCCTGCCCGAAACGGGTCCGGTATGAAGCCAGGAAGTTCCGGTAGCGGGGCGTCACGTCGCCGTGGTTGAGGAACTGCGCGAAGTACACGCCCTCCACGGCGGTGCCTCCCAGTTCGATGAAGCGCTCCGTGGAGCCCCACTCGGATACGGTGATGGCGACGCGGCGGTCCAGTTTGCGAATCTGCTGGCAGAGCAGGGCGGCATCGACGGCGTTGCAGACCAGGACCACCAGATCGGGGTCGTGGTGGAGCAGGTCGCGCACGATGGGGGAAAAGGCGATGTTTTCACCGGAGGTGAATGATCTGCTGGCGACGATGCTGCCGCCGCTGTTCTCAAAGCTCTTCCTGAAGCCTGTCAGCCAGCTGGTCGTGTAGGAACTGTTGCCCGTGTCGTACACGATGGCGGCCCGGCGCAGGCCGGATTTTTTAAGGTGAAAGAGGGCGCTCTTGGGAGCATAGGTTGAGGTGTCCGGGAGAACGCGCAGGAAGTAATCGTCCACCCCGGAGAGTTGCGTGTTGGTCACGGTGGGGCTGACCGTGACCAGTCGCGCCTGATTGACGATGGGAACGATGGCCAGCGCCACGCTGCTGGTCATGGGTCCGATGAGCGCCTCCACGTTGCTCTCCGCCAGTTCGCGGGTAACTTTTCTGGCTGTCTCCACGTTCTGCTCGTCATCGCGGATGATCAGCTCAACCGGCCGCCCGTTGACGCCGCCACGGGCGTTCCTCTCCTCCACGGCAAGCAGGGCGCCGTTTCTGCCGCCGACCCCAAGGTCCGCCACGCGCCCGGACATGCCGCCCACAAACCCGATGCGGATCGGCTTCCGTTCGCACCCGTTCAGGAGCAGGGCGATGCAGCCCAGTGCGAGAAGAGGGTATAAGGAACGAATACGGAGGGGCATGGCAGGTCGTACCTTTCACGGCCCAAAGGGGGAATCTAAGTCGGGGCCATTGTGTGGTGGCTGTTTTCATGAAGAGTATACGATCTATAACAACGGACGCAAACCGGGAAGAATTCAGAGGGGCTTGATCACTCCATCTCGATCAGCTGGATGAACTCCTCCTTTTTGACCTCGTCCACGATCCAGGAGCAGGCCTGGAAGCAGCGGTCGCGGGTTTTGCCGGACACGATCGCCAGCAGTACCGAATCGCAGGCATGGATGGTTCCCAGGCGATGCACCACCAGGACCTGGTTGAGATCAAACTGTTCCTCGGCCAGGCGGGCTATGGCTGCCAGTCGTTCGTTAACATCGTCAACGAGCGGCTTCAGCTCCACCGAACTGAAGTCGGCGACCTGTTTCCCCGGCCGTTTGACTCGGCCGTGGTGCAGCACCACCGTGCCGGTTGCGTCGGTCTCCCGCTCCAGGAAGGCGCGGTAGAGTTCCAGGTGGTCGAAGGTTTGCTGCGTGGCGTATGCGCTGATCACTGGTATGTTCTCCTCTCTCTGTATGATGCGTGTAACCCAAGGCGGTACTTCATTTCACGGAACCAACCTACTCACTGTTGGCCGGTTTTGCACGGTCCTGCTTGCCGCTGAACCACCCCTCCGTTGCTTCGGGGTGGGAGTCGAAGCGGGGGACATACGGCTTGATGTCCAGCAGTGGCGTAGCGTCCAGCACGTCGATGCCGCTCACCGTCAGCAGGTTGCCGCGCCGCTCCACCAGCTTGACCACGGTGATGCCGATGCAGTTGGGGCGGCAGGGGTGGCGGGTGGCGAAGATGCCGTGGGGTTCGTCGTCCAGGAAGGGGTGGCGTACCAGTTCGCCCGGCTCGGCCCGGTCGAAGCGGTAAAAGAGGAACAAGTGGCTGAACAGTTCGATATCCTTCAGACCCTCGCTAAATTCGGGGAAGATCTCCACGGTTCCCAGGGCCTCCGGCCGGAAGATCCCCTGGATAGGCGCTTCCTCTTTTGTTGCGTGGTCGCTGTGAATGATTCCCACTGCCTTGACATGAAATTCCATACAAACTCTCCGTTAGTCACTATGTTGAAATGCCTGAGTTTACTCAGTTGATGACGTTTTGCTCAGCGGTATTCGCTCGCACTGTCCGAAGCAGACTCTGCTGATGGCGATGAATGCCGCGCTTCCCGCCGCCACCTGCCAGGGGTAGGACCAGAGGCTCTCCGCAGGCACGATCGTCGGCAGCAGGGCGATGGCCACGACGGGAGGAAAGGGGAAGCGCAACCGGTTGTAGGCAAAAAAGACCGTCAGCGTCGCCACGCAGGCGCTCAGCCAGAGCGGCCAGCCCAGGGTCGTATGCAACAGAGCGTACCAGAACACGCCGCTGAAGGCCGCAAAAACCAGCAGTCCCAGGATGGCGCCCCACCTGTCACGCAGCCTCCCCCCCGGTTTGGACAACTCCACGAAAGCCACGATCAGGGGAGGGGCGACCACGAACATCTGTCCGGAAACGCTTGCAACGGTCGACATGAGCATCACGGCAGCCAGCAGTTTTCCCCAGTGCGCAAACTCCGTCTGGCTCCATACGTTTTCCTCCTGCTCCTTTCCCGGTCCTGTTGCCGGTTTCCCGACCGGGGCGTTGCTGTTCAGATAACGATGTCCCAGGCTGACCGTGGCGGTCAGGACGCACACCGAGAGCGGGTACTGCCAGCTGTCGCAACGGGTGATGATGGCCAGTATGGCGGCCGAGATTGATGGCAGCACGCCGGAGCGCAGCAGTTTCAGCTGCAGGACCACGAGACAGAATGCCGCCGTTATCATGGGAAAGGGTGCGTAGTCAAAAAAGCGAACGATCAGCACTCCGGTCAGGGCCGCCAGGGTGGGAGAGATCAAGAAATGAAGAGCCGAGCCCTGCCAGGGAGGCCTTTCCATGATCCATGCGCCCAGTGCGAGTGCCGCGATTTCCGGAAAGATGATCTCACCCTGTCCACCGTACTCCGCCACCGCGAACATGGCTGAGATCAGCAGCAGGGCTGGCACTATAGCTGTTTTCCTCATGACTCGCTCCGGCAGATTGCAGCGTCAGCGTCAGTGCTACCAGCCTGCTCCGCCTTATAGCACGGATTCTGCGAAGGGTGAAACGAGAATGAACAGGAGAACTGTTTACGCTTCACGGCGATGATCAAAAATAGCAGCTTGACAAATATTCTTTATCTGTTATTATTACTAAATAAGAATAATTACTAAAAGCGACTACCATGACACCACTCTCCAACAGCATAGACCATCTGACCCAGACTTTCCGCGAGTCAGGTTTGCGTGTTACCCATCAGCGGCTTGAGATTTACCGGGAGCTGATGGAGGCCAGGGATCATCCTACAGCTGAACAACTGTATCGCAGGCTGCGCGGGCGAATCCCGACCCTCTCCCTGGATACGGTCTACCGGACCCTGACGACCCTGGTCACCCATGGCATGGTCAAGCGCCTGGAGACGGTGGAGAGTCAGGCGCGTTTCGACACGACCCGGCAGCGCCACCATCATATCATCTGCAAGCGCTGCAACGAAATCATGGACTTCCACTGGCCGCTGCTGGATGAGACGCCGCTGCCGGGAGAGGTGGATTCGTGGGGCAGGCTCGACGGAGCCAACGTGGTCGTGTACGGCGTCTGCGCCCGCTGTCTTGCAGGAGACGCCCAACCGACCTGATTGTTGAATGGACTATTTGTTTGCCGCCTTGAGTGCGGCTTACCCCCGAGAGGGGGCATACTACCAAACAACCATAGAGGAGGATTCACCAGATGCCGAGTATCAAGGGAACCAAGACCGAACAGAACCTGCTGAAATCGTTTGCCGGAGAGAGCCAGGCCCGCAACCGCTACACCTATTTCGCAAGCGTGGCCCGCAAGGAAGGGTACGTGCAGATCGCCGATATCTTCGAGGAGACCGCTTCCCAGGAGAAGGAGCATGCCAAGCGTTTCTTCAAGTTCATGGAGGGGGGCGATGTGGTGATCAACGCCTGTTTCCCCGCCGGCAGGATCGGCACGACGACTGAGAACCTCCTGGCCGCAGCAAACGGCGAGCATGAAGAGCACAGCGAGCTCTACCCCGGCTTCGCCGATGTGGCCGCCCAGGAGGGGTTCAACGAAATCGCCCAGGCCTGGCGGGCCATCTCCGTGGCCGAGAAGCAGCATGAAAAACGCTACCGCGATCTTCTGGCCAATATCGAGGCCGGCCGCGTTTTCAAGCGCGAAGTCGAGGTAACCTGGCGCTGTCGCAACTGCGGCTACCTGCACACGGGCACAGTAGCCCCGGAACTCTGCCCCGCCTGCATCCATCCCCGGGACCACTTCGAACTGCTGGGTGAAAACTGGTAGATCACTACCGGTGCTGCCACCTCTGGGTGGCAGCACCGGTTCCAGAGACGCATGGATCATGGGTCTCTGGAAGTTTTCAGTGTCCGTAGGGGCAGATTCGCTCCAGACCCAGCAGCGCCGCCACACCGGAAATGGTGTTGCCGAAGAAGATCACCGGTTTTTCGGCGGCCTGGAACTGCTCCAGTATCTCATTGATGGTCCCGTTGACCACGCTGGAACCGGTGACCAGGCCGACCTGGCACCACTCCACCAGCTTGGGCAGATCCTTCTCCCCGTCCATGACGATCAGATCTTCCCGTTTCTCGCCGATGTTGTCCGGGTTCAGGTCCATGATCCGCATGCCCGAGGTGCCGTAGGCGTCCACCATCTCTTTCAGGATGGCCGGTTGAAGACCGATCATGCCGTAGCGGCGGGCTTTGAAGCGCTGGCGCAGCAGTTCCGGCATCTCGGCCCCGCATGTGGTCGGCTCGTCGTCCCTGCAGTGAATCACGCCGCTGGCCAGGCCGAGATTGCTGGTTACGGCGTTTAGGCCGGCGGTAAAGACGGCCCGCCAGCCGTTCTCCGTCAGATCCAGTTCCAGTAGTTCCCCCAGGGTTCCCCCCCAGTTTCCCGGTGCGTCGGTGAAGGCCTGGCCGGCGCTGTCGCGGAAGCGCGCCTCGATGACCCGCTCTTTGCCCTTCTTGATGACGAAGGTTTCGTCAGCCGACCCGATGGCCTCGTCGGGTGTCAGTGACCGGATCGCAATCCGTTCGGCCAGGTCGAGTCCGCGTTCGGCGATGATTCGTTTCAGCTCTTTCCGTGCTTTTTCAAGAATATCCATGCTTTTAACGTTCCTCTCCTTTAATGGGTGTGTAGCGTTGTCATCGATTTACTGAATTTCAAATCCGTGCTTCCTGAGAACGTTCTTCGCCTCCGTCGAACGGAGAAACGTGAAGAATTTTACCGTTTCCGGTTGCCTGGCACCGCTGGTGGTCATGGCCATGGGATAGACGACCCGGGGGTACAGATCCTGGGGTATGCTGAAGAGCAGCTTTGCGTTGTGGGACTTCAGGGAGTCACTGCGATAGACGAACGCACCGTCAACCTCGTTCCGCTCCGCGTACATCAGGCAGTCGCGCACGTCCCTCGCCATGACCAGCTTACTCTCCAGCGCCTTTTCCATGCCCGCCTTACGTATGGCGTGCAGGGCATAGTCGCCAGCCGGCACGATCTTGGGACTGCCGATGGCGATCCTGTTCAGCCCGGCCAGATCGTGCATGCCGTGCACAGCTCCCTGATTCGTGCTGACGAAGACCAGGCTATTGAAGGCAAAGGGTGTGATCGATGCGCTCTCCACATGTTTCTTACCCTTCAGGTAGTCCATCCACTGCTGGTTGGCCACCAGGACGATGTCTACGTTCAGGCCGCTGTCCATCTGTTTTGCCAGTGCTCCCGAGGCCACGTAGCTTTTGGTTATTATGACCGACGGATTGCGGGCCGTGTAGGACGCGCACAGCTCGTTCAACACATCCTTCAGACCTACGCCGGCGCCAAGTGCAATATCGGCGGCATGGGCATACAGGGGCAACAGCAGCAGGGACAGGGCAAGGCAGAGTGCTTTCATGGTTGACTCCTCGTGAAATGGTGTGCTCAATTTCGAAATTGCTACGAGAACACCCATTGATGGTGGATGTCAAGAGCGCAGTGGTTTTTGATATATAGCGACCTATGCCTCAGGGATCAGCTTCGCGCTCTGGCCTGACCTGATGCGCCCCAATCGTCGCGATGGTACCGGCCCAAACGCTTTCATGGTTGTATTCTCCTGGTCGCTCCGGTTTCATTTGTTGCGGTTTCCGATTCTTCCAGCGAGTGCGTAGGCGTCGTCAGTCGGGAAAGGCGTCCGTCCCGGTAGGTCTGGACGATTTCACCCACGGTGAGCTCTTCCGTAACGACATAGATATCGATGAAGTTCTCCTTGAGCATGTAAAAGGAGAGTTCTCCGATGCCGCGGGTGAAGAGCAGGCCCAGTTTGCATTGGAGCAGCGCTCTTATGATCTTCACCCCGATATGGATCTTCTCGCCGAGGAACTCGTTAAGATAGAAGTCTATGATTTCAGTGTCATGCTCCGAAATACTGATTACGACGAAATAGGGAGCCCGACCGAAGTGAGCGTGGATTCTGGAGTCGATACCGTTCATCTCCGCCACCGGTATCAGGGCGGTAATGGCTCTGTCCCGCAACGGTTCGACATGGACGAAAACCGTCTCAATATCCCGGTACTCGCCGGTTACGACATCCTCGATCTTGTCCGCCAGTTCATGGGCACGGTAGAGCGGGAGGTTCGGGTTGCTCTCGATGGTGCATTCCACCATCCTGAACGGCCCTGAACGGCGCACCCTGACCTGTGGCGTGCCCATGACCCCATTGATCTCCTCGATCCTGCCGACAATCTGAGACCGCACGTCGGGATCCAGGTTGGCGTCGAGCAGCGAGAGCAGGCAGACCCAGACGGTTTCTCCCCCCAGTTTGAGGATCAGTAGGGAGATCACCAGGATCAGGCACCCCTCCACATGGGGAATGCGCAGATAAGCCAGGATCAGGCCGACCAGGACCGCGCAGGAAACGTAGGTGTCCAGCAGGGTGTCGCTGGCCTTGATCTGAAGCGACTGGGAGTTTATGGCCAGTCCGACCTCTCTCTCCTTTTGTGCCAGGACATAGTCGACTCCAATGGAGAGCACACTGGCCAGGACCGGCAGGAGTGGAAAATCGATGGCTGTGCCGGCGTGGAAAAACTTGTCGTACCCTTCACGGGCCATCTCGAACCCTGCCCAAAGCACGACCACTCCGATAAACAGGCCAGCCAGTGTTTCGGCCTTGTACAGGCCATAGGGGAATTTTTCGGATTTTTTTCTGGCGGCGAGCCAGAGGCCGAAACCCGAGGCGGCTATGGTGACCACGTCGCCCGCGCTGTGCACGGCGTCAGCAACCAGCAAAGGCGATTCGAACCAGTGCCCGACAACCCCCTTGACGATGGCCAGAAGCAGGGTCAGCATGGTGGCAATCAGGGCTATCCGCTGCCCCTGTCCCAGTCGTTGTAGTCGCGCTGTTTCGCTATTCATACCCGATATGCACCGATCAGTTTTCGCTCTCGAATTTGCGGGCCATACGCGCCCCGCACTTGGGGCATGGCGTGAGAAAACAGGGTGAACCGGGTTGTTTCGAGGCAACAAAACCGCAGGAGGTACAAATGCAGTTCTGCGGCCTTCCCTGTCCGCCCAAGCCTCTGCCACCCCCAAAACAGCCCCGCCACCACCTGCCGAACCCTCTTCCTGAACCAGCGGGCATACGAACGTCCTCCTTTCTGAAATTCAGTGCAGGAACCGGAACAACGCAACGGTACAGATCCCCAACAGGATGAGTGCAATTTGCCGTGCCGCGTTGCCGATTCCCAGGCGTTTGTGAGTGCTTGGAACCAGATCCGCCAGGGCGATAGAGATGAAGCTCGCGGCGGAGAGTGCCAGAACGTATGGCACCGCCTCTCTGGTGGCACCCAGATAAAAAAGAGGCGATCAACGCTCCCACTCCATCGATTCCGGGTTGCCATGCTACGTGCCCCACAGGGGATCGTTCATGAATTGCCTCCTCAACCGTTCGTCCGTATTCTGCTCGTAGAACTCATCCTCAGCAAAGGAGAACCGGTATGATTCGATGTAATTCAGCAGCACCCGGTAGGCCGCGTTGATTTTACTGATCCGGTCGTGATCAGGTTCGGCGCCGGCGTCGGGATGGTATTTCTTGACCAGGTGGCGGTGCCGTGCCCTGATCTCCCCGCGTGAGGCACGCTCGCCAATCCCGAACACCAGCAGCGCTTCCTGCAGTTCAGCGTAAGTCATGAAAATGCCCTTTCAGAGTGTCCCGTTCCGCTCTGCGGCATTCTTCAGGCCAAACTCTTCCAGTAGGGCGCGGCGCTCGTCCCGGCGCATGCCATACAGTGCTGCGCAGAAGCAGAGGTTGTCGAATCCGGACAGCTCGGGATAAAGGTTACTCTCGTCCGGGACGACGCCGATCAGATGCTGGGCCGCCTTCGGATTTCCCGTGCAGTCCAGACCGCCAAGCCGGATCTGTCCCGAATCCGGTCTTGCAAGACCGGTGAGCATGTTGATCGTGGTGGTTTTGCCGGCGCCGTTGGGGCCGAGGAATCCAAAGAGCTCTCCCTGGTTTACCTCGAAGGACACCCTGTCAACGGCGGCGATATCGCCGAACCGCTTGGACAACTCCCTGGCCTCGATGAATACGGGGTGTTTCGGGGCTGCCGGTATATCTGTGTGGCGCGCTTCCATGTATGAGCCTTTTGATGGCAGGGCGACTCTTTTTTGTAGATCAAGAAGTGTATGCACAGATAGTACCAATCGTACGCAGTGTAAAGAACCGTGAATAATTATGGGTTTTTTTAAAAGAACGGGTGACTATAGTAGCGCGAATGCACCACTTGCAACCCTGTTGAGTTGCATTGCAGCCATTGTGTGGTTTGACAACCTCCATCGCATTGGGTTGGTTTTCCATGTAATTACTGATAGTTATGTGTCTTGTTCGGTGAGTCCACATAGTGGGCACGGCGATTGCTAGTTGATTGAATGTAAGGATATCAAAAAGGACCGCTGACGATGAAAATAGCCTTTGCATACTGGGATAACCGCATAGCGCCGGTCTTCGACATAGCGACCAGGATTCGCGTGGTGGATAGTGATAACGGCCGAATCGTCGGCGAGTCGGAAGAGACTCTTGATGATGGCTCTCCGGTGCGCAAGGTTATCAATCTGGCGCACCTGAATATCGCTACCCTGGTGTGCGGTGCTATTTCACGGCAACTCAAGGAAATGGTCATGTCCAACGGCATCCAGGTGATACCCTTTATTGCCGGAGACCTGGGGGAGGTAACCCGGGCCTGTCTGGATGGCACGCTGGAACACGATCGGTTCGCCATGCCCGGCTGCTGCCGGCGTGGCAGGACATACAGACGGAGAAGATGCTGTGACGGGGAGAGGAGGCAGCCATGAACGGAGGAAGAGGTGGACAGGGTGGACAGGGGCGCGGGCGCATGGGAGGCCCCCAGGCGGGAGGCGCAATCGGTTTCTGCGTCTGCGCCACATGCGGATATCGCGAACCGCATGAACGGGGAGTGCCCTGTGTGCAGAAGCGCTGCCCCAGCTGCGGTGCCGCGTTGATAAGAGAATAACCCTGGATTTCAGCAGTGGAAAGCTGTCTGTTCAGGATAACGAGAGACAAAAAGGAGGTTCATCATGCCGCGTAGAGACGGAACAGGACCGATGGGCAGAGGCTCCATGACAGGCGTGGGATTCGGTAATTGCTCGGGAGGAAGAGTCTTTAATCAGGGCTCCGGTGGAGGCATGGGGCGGGGCGGTGCAGGCCGTGGCATGCAGCGCATGTTCCAGGGCAATGGCCGTTTTGGATCAAATGCGCCGAACCAGGAGTCGGATGTGGAACTTGAAAACCGGATGCTCATGAAGCAGAACCAAACGCTGCGCATGGAGCTGGACGCCATCATGAAGCGCCTGGACGAAATGGAAGCCCGAACGGGAAGCACTCGCTAGCGTTCGCTGGATATGTATCCACCGGGTAACCACCTCCGGCCCTTCTGCCCCTGACCTTGGGTGTGGCGAGACGGCAGGAGACGCTACGGTTTCCCTCCTGTGACTGTAGCGATCTCTTCCGCAACAGGGAGGGACGGGGGTGGTTAATACCATTCTGAATGGCGGAAAAGCTGTGATTGATCATTCCTTCCCAGATGATTGAGATCGAAATTCCTTTGATTCAGCCTGTCAACATTGAAATACAGCCATGACCGCGGCGCGGTTTTTCTGTGCCGCGCACGTATATCTATTAGGGAGAAACCATGAAAATAGCCTTTTCAACTTCCGGCAGCACCCTCGATTCCCCCCTGGATAGCCGTTTCGGCCGGGCGCCGCACTTCCTGATCTTTGATCTGGATACGGAAACGTTTGAAGTGGTAGACAACCGGCAGAGCCTGGATTCCGCCCAGGGAGCGGGAATCCAGTCGGCGGAAACGGTGGCGCGCCAGGGAGTGAAAGCCCTCGTGTCGGGACATTGTGGTCCGAAGGCGTTCCGCGTGCTCCAGGCTGCCGGTATCAGGATCTTCACCTGCGATGCGGCCACGGTCGGCGATGCTCTTGAACAGTACCGCGCCGGAACTCTTGCGGAAGCCGGTTCGGCGAACGTGGAGGGGCACTGGGTATGATTCTGGCGGTGGCATCGGGCAAAGGGGGGACCGGCAAGACGACCGTCTCGGTGAATCTGGCGCGGCTGCTCGGTTCCACCGTGCAACTGCTGGATTGCGACGTGGAAGAGCCGAATGCGCATCTGTTTCTGAAGTGTTCGGATTCGGTGGAGGACATTGTCTCCAGTCCGGTCCCCAGCGTGGATGAGGCGCTCTGCGACGGCTGTGGCGAATGCGGTCGTTTCTGTCAGTATCATGCCATCGTCTCCTTCGGAACCAAGCCGGTCATCTTTCCGGAGATGTGCCATGGCTGCGGGGGCTGCATGGCGGTCTGTCCACGCCGGGCCATCAGTGAAATCGGTCAACGCATAGGGGTGGTGGAAACCAGCTGCTCGGAAAACATCACCCTGATTCAGGGGAGGCTCGACATCGGTGTCGCCATGGCGCCGCCCCTGATTCGGGCGGTAAAACGGAAGATGAGGGACGATCTGCCGGCGATCCTGGATGCCCCTCCGGGGACATCCTGTCCGGTTATCGCCACGCTCCGTGGCGTCGATTTCATCCTGCTCGTCACGGAACCAACACCTTTCGGCCTTCACGACCTGAAACTGGCCGTGGAGATGGTGCGGGAACTGCGGATTCCCTTCGGCGTCGTGGTAAACCGCATGGGGGTTGGAGACATGCGCGTGCATGACTACTGCCGACAGGAGGATATTTCCCTGCTCATGGAAATACCCGATGACCGGCGCATAGCCGAGGTCTACTCCCGCGGCGAGTTGATCGTGGAGAGTCTGCCCGAATATCGCGATCTCTTCCGCGGGTTACTGGAAAAGGTCGCGAACAACGAAGATGCGGGGCGACGACACACACCATGAACATGACGCCATACCTGCTTTTCCTCGGTGACTGCCCGTGACCATCCAACAATCCTCCCTCACCGAACGGATCGCGAATCACGACCACTGCATCATGTGCGGAGAACTCAACCAGCTGTCGTTACGGCTCAAATTCGTGCCCGACGATGGCGGAGGCGTATCAGCGCCCTTTCTGGGAAACTCCCTCCTGCAGGGGTACGACGGCATTCTGCATGGCGGCGTCATCAGCTCGCTGCTGGATGCCGCCATGACCCATTGCCTGTTCCAGCACAAGATCGAGGCGGTGACCGGAGAACTTCTGGTCAAGTTCGTTGCTCCGGTTCCCTACGAGTCGGCATTAACGGTGCGGGGGTGGCTCGTGGGGGCGACGCCTCCGCTCTACCTGTTGCGCGCGGAACTGCTGTGCGGCGGAAGCCTCATGGCCAGCGCCGAGGCGAAATTCATGCAGAGGTTCTCCAACAATGCCTTGTACTGATTTTGACATACGCATTCTGGTTGATAACAGGGTCGATGACGGTTTGATTCAGGAGCACGGCTTCTCCGTATGGATCGAGGCCTCCGGCCAGCGGATACTGTTCGATACCGGACAGGGCACGGCTCTTGCCCACAACGCCACACAACTGGGCTGCGACCTGGGGCGGACCGACATACTGGTATTGAGTCACGGCCATTACGACCACAGCGGCGCAGTCTCCCATGTGGTGGGAATCGCTCCCTCTTCACGCATGTTCTGCCACAGCAACGCCTTTTTGCCCCGCTACAGTATTCGGCCGGGAGAAGCCCCCCGGCTGCTCTCCATGCCCTTTTCCGACGGGAAGGCCTTTCTGGATGTTTCGGACAGCAGGATCACCTGGGTCACCGGACCGCGCCTGGTCGCGCCTGACGTGGGCGTGAGCGGGCCGATTGCGCGCCTGCATCCCCTGGAAGACACGGGCGGACCTTTTTTCCTGGATCCCGAGGGGCGCCACCCCGATCCAATCAGGGATGACATGTCCCTGTGGATCGCCGGCGAGCGCGGCCTGATCATCATCACCGGTTGCTGTCATTCCGGCCTGATCAATACCGTGGAACAGATCCGTACCAGGAGCGGCACCGAGAGGGTCTTTGCCATTATCGGCGGGTTCCATCTGCTGAATGCATCCCCCCAGCGGCTGGAGGCGACCTGTTCGGCCATCCGTGCATGGAATCCCGACGTCGTCATCCCCTGTCACTGTACCGGCGACACGGCAGAGGCGTTGTTGATCGAGACGTTGGGATCACGGGTCATACCCGGGTATGCCGGTCTCCAGTTCAGTGCCTCCCGGTTACCGGATGCGGTGAAGACCGGCCTGCGCTCCGCTGCGCTTCCTCCGGGCGCCGCTGAGCGACGCTCGTAACACTCGGTCAGTTTCAGAGATGGCGCCAACGTGCCTCTTCCCTCGGGGGGCGGGTGGTTACCGGACAGAGCCGATACTCATGCATGAAGGATGAATACATGAAAGAACTTGTTGTCATCAGTGGCAAAGGTGGTACGGGCAAGACAAGCCTGACGGCTGCGTTCGCGGTGCTGGCCGGCCGTTCGGTCATAGCCGATTGTGATGTCGATGCGGCTGACCTGCATCTGGTCCTTTCGCCGCGGATCGTGGAACGGCACGAATTCCGCAGCGGGCATGGGGCGGTCATCCTGCAGTCTGACTGCATCGGTTGCGGTGTCTGCCGCAGGTGGTGCCGCTTCGATGCCGTGAATATGGAGAAAAACGACCGGGGTGAAACCGTCTTTTCCATAGATCCGGGCTCCTGCGAGGGGTGCGGTGTCTGCGTCCGTTTCTGTCCGGTGCAGGTCATAGACTTTCCCCAGCGTCTCTGTGGAGAGTGGATGGTATCGGAAACCCGTTGCGGAACCATGGTGCATGCCCGTCTGGGCGTTGCCGCCGAAAACTCCGGCAAACTGGTCTCCACGGTCCGCGGCGAGGCCCGCCGCATTGCCGAGGAGCAGGGCCAAGGGCTGATTCTGGTGGATGGCCCACCGGGGATCGGCTGTCCGGTAATCGCCTCCTTAAGCGGCGCCTCGGCTGTGCTGGTCATCACCGAGCCGACCGTGTCGGGAGAGCACGATCTGGAACGGGTCCTCTCCCTGGCGCGCCATTTTGCTATTCCGGCGTCGGTCTGCGTGAACAAGTGGGATCTCAACCGGGAGATGACCGAGCGTATCGAAGCCGGCGCCATCCAGGCGGGGGCAAAAACCGTTGGCCGTATCCGCTACGACAGCAGCGTCACTCAGGCGCAGATTCAGGGAAAGGCGGTGGTGGAGCTGGATGCCCCCAGCGCGGATGACATACGGCAGGTCTGGAACAATCTCGATCTGTAAGGGAGAGCGGATGCTGGTAATGGTCCGTTCATAACTATCACACATACCAAAGGAGCACTGTACGATGAAGATTGCAATTCCACTGGCTGGGGAAAAACTGACCATGCATTTCGGACATTGCGCGAGTTTCGCGCTGATTGACGTAAACCCCGAGGACAAGAGCATTACCGGGCGAAACGACGTCACTCCTCCGCCCCATGAGCCGGGTGTTCTGCCGCGCTGGCTGGCGGAGCAGGGCGTGAGCGTGATCATTGCCGGCGGCATGGGACGTCGCGCCCAGGACCTGTTCGCGGAACGGGATATCCGGGTATTCGTGGGCGCACCATCTGATACCCCCGAGGCGCTGGTGGGTCAGTATCTTTCCGGAACCCTGCAGAGCGGCGTTAACGCCTGCGACCACTGATAGCGGAAGGGAAAGAACAGGAATGCCCACAAACAAAGCACTATCTGCATATCGTTCCGGAAAACAGAATTGCGCACAAAGCCTGTATAGCGGTTTCCAGGAATTGCTCCAGCTTCCGGGCGAAATAATTGAATCCGCCCGGAAGCTGGGAGGTGGCAGGGCGGAGGAGGGGCGCTGCGGCGCCCTTCACGCGGCCCTGGATCTCTCGCAACGGGAAGAGACAAAGGAACAGTTGCGCTCCAGCTTCGAACGACGGGCCGGATCACAGCAGTGCCGAGAAATCAGGAACAGGAAACTGCTTAACTGCACGGAGTGCGTGGAACTCGCGGCGCAGGTTCTGTCCCGGAATGAACATTCCCATGACGAGGAAGAGTAGGTGCTGGGTTTGCTCGGCTTATGTGCTTTCGTGCCATCTGTTATTGTGATTGCGTTACCTATCAGGAGGAACCCATGTTGACCATTCAGAGGAATCTGGTGGATGCTCTTGCTTCGCGAGCCGCGGACAGTGTTGTCAGCGAAATTCGTATCGGGCTGGGATACACCGCCGTGGCACTGGAGAGCGGCCATGCCGGAGTGGCCTGGACTCCGAAGTCCGATTCCCATTCCTGTACCCATCTCAGCGGTGCCGGCTCACTTGCGGGCCGGCCTGCGTCGGTGCTGCTGACCATGCTCTGTCACCAGAAACTGCCCCTGGCGCGTGCGGTTGGCCTTGCCACCGCCAACGCGCTGCTCTCGTTGCCACCCCATGCCCAGGAATTTGACGATGAGGTGATAGGATCTCTCGACATCGGGGCGGACGATCATGTGGCCATGGTGGGATATTTTGCGCCGGTGGTGGCAAAGATCCGGAAGAGCGGCTGCCGTCTGGACATAATCGAGATGAACCCGGGACGGGGAGAGACGCTCAGCCCGGAAGAGGGGCGAAAGGCGCTGGCCGATTGCAGCGTTGCCATCATTACCGCCACCTCGCTGATCAACGGGACGCTGGACGAGCTAGTGGCCGGTCTGGGCTCCCCCCGTGCGGCGGTCATCCTGGGGCCATCCACGCCGCTCTGCCCCGAGGCGTTCCAGGGGACGAAAATCACCCATCTGGCGGGTGCACGGGTTCAGGATGTTGACGCGGTCCAGCGCATCATTTCCGAAGGGGGCGGCACGATGTTGATGAAACCGTATCTGGAGTTCGTCAACCTGCCGCTGTGCCTGGACGCCTGAATAAGCAGGTGAATATTTTACCATCAACGGAGGAGTAGATGAGTTTCGCGCATTACAGCCCCAAGGTATTCGATCATTTCCTGACCCCCCGCAACAACGGTGTTCTTGAGGATGCCAACGGCATAGGAGAAATCGGCGATCCGGAGTGCGGGGATCACCTGAAGGTGTACGTCAAAATAGAAGACGATATCGTCAAGGACATCAAGTTCCAGATCAAGGGGTGTCCGGCCGCCATCGCCTGCGCCAGCGCCATGACGGAACTGGTCATGGGCAAACCGGTGGGGGAGGCCATGCTGGTTTCCGATGATCAGATCATCGAATATATCGACGGGTTGCCGGAGTTCAAGGTCCACTGTTCGGCCCTGGGAGCCTCGGGGTTCCGGGTGGCGGTCATGGATTACAGCATAAAATCGAAACTGTTCGGAGCTACTGAAGGCTAAGCTGTTAAAAAATAAACCATGTACATCAGGAGGAGTACCGTGAGCGATACGTGTCAGGGAAATACATCGCACCAGGGAGCCTGCGGGCAGAGTACGGCTGAAATGCAGCGGATCAATGAACAGATGGAAATGCAGGAGACCCTGCGGAACATACGGCGTAAGATCGTCGTTCTGTCGGGCAAGGGGGGGGTGGGCAAGAGCTCCGTGGCCGCCAACTTGAGCGTGGCCCTTTCCCGCAAGGGACTGAAAACCGGCCTCCTGGACACCGACCTGCACGGCCCCAGCATTCCGACGCTTCTGGGATTAAAGGGAGGGGTCACGGGCCAGCAGGAGAATATGATGGAACCTGCTTCCTTCAGCGATACGCTCAAGGTCATGTCCATCGGCCTGCTTTTGGAAGACCAGTCCCAGGCCATGGTCTGGAGAGGTCCTGCCAAGCACGGCGTCATCAAACAGCTGATCGGCTCGGTTGCCTGGGGGGAGCTGGATTATCTGGTGGTGGACTGCCCCCCGGGAACGGGTGATGAGCCGCTATCGGTCATCCAATTGCTGCAGGACGTTGACGGCGCTATCATCGTTACCACGCCCCAGGACCTTGCCCTGGTGGACGTGCGCAAGTCGGTCACCTTCTGCGGTCACCTGAAGCTGCCGGTGATCGGAGTTATCGAGAACATGAGCGGCTATGTCTGTCCCCACTGCGGAGAGAACGCCGATATCTTCAAGAGCGGCGGCGGCGAACGCCTGGCCGAAGAGATGGGCGTCCCCTTCCTGGGTCGCATTCCGCTGGATCCGGGCATGGTTTCGGGCGGGGACGCGGGACAACCCTGTATGGTGGCACCGGCGGATACGCCGGCCGGCCGTGCCATGCAGGATGCGTTCGAAAAGGTGATCGCCTTCTCGGCATAGCGACCACAGGTAAGGGGAGGGGACCATGGCGATCCGCCTGACTATTCTCTGCGAGAACTCCGTTGCCAAGCCTTTCGGCCTGCTGGGAGAGCACGGCTTTGCCTGCTTTCTGGAAACGTCGCAGGGCAACTATCTGTTCGATACCGGACAGGGGCGGACCCTGGTCTCCAATGCCCGCTATCTGGGAAAAGAACTGGGAAGCATCAGGGCGCTCCTGATCAGCCACGGGCATTGCGACCACACCGGCGCTTTGCCGCAGGTGCTGGAATGTTGCCAGGGCCTTGACATCCTTGGGCATCCCGACCTGTTCAGTCTCCGCTACTGGGAACTGGAGGGTAAACAACACTTTCTCGGTATCCCCCATCGCCGGGAGTACCTGGAATCCCTGGGCGCCAGATTCCAGCTGGACAGGGAGTTGCGGGAAGCAGGTCCGGGGGTCTGGCTGACCGGAGAAATTCCCCGGCGCAGCCCATGGGAGAAGGGTGACGCCAGCCAGGTGGCGGTCACCGAGACGGGCGAGGTTCTGCGGCCCGATCCGGTGAATGACGACCTGTCCATGGTGGTGGAGACCCCCGCGGGGCTGGTGTTGGTTCTGGGCTGCGCCCATGCCGGACTGATCAACATCATCGACTATGTCACGGAGACGTTTGACGGAAAGCGGATCCATGCCGTGATCGGCGGAACCCATCTCGGCTTTGCCGGCGAGGAGCAGTTCGAAGAGACGCTGGGAGCGCTGGAACGTCTCGGGATAGAAAAGGTCGGCGTTTCCCACTGCACCGGTCTGTACGGATCGGCCCGCATCGCCGCCAGGCTGGGGGAGCGCTTCTTCTTCGCCGCCGTCGGAACGGTGCTGGAGTTCTGAAGTGAGTGCTCCCGAAGCAGTCTCAGAGCTGAAGCGCAACAAGACGCAGCAGATACAGCCCCCCCAGATCCGTCTCCACCTCTCCGTGGAATGCCTCCCTGGGCAGCGCTTCCCGGATATCCCGAGCTGAAAGACGCATGCCGGGGGGAGGGCCGAAGGCTGTCTCCTCTTTCTTGCATTCGATGATCCCCAGACGCCCCCCGGGCCTCAGGACACGATGGACTTCGCCGAGAATGGCCCGCATGTGGTGGGCAACTTCGGGGATGTGCAGGACCGTGGCCAGGAGGCAGACATCGATGCTCTCTTCTTCCACGGGAAGGGGACGGCTGATATCGCACGCCATGGCCAGGACGTTGTCCATGCCTTGGTCAGCGGCCACGGCAACCAGACGGGCAACCCTTTGCCTCGATTTTTCCAGGGCGAACACCGCTCCCGAACGTCCCACGATGCGGGACGCCGCCATGGCATAATCCCCTGTTCCGCACCCCAGGTCGATGAAACGATCCCCCTCCCGGAGATCGAGCTGGTCGAACACGATCCGCGGTTCCCGGATCCTGAGGATGCTCCTGCCTGCTCCCCGCTGTATCCGCACGTCATGTTCCCCTTCACTACAGCACGCAGCGCCGTTCATGGTCATTTCTCCTTTCTTGATCGGGTGAGATGAGGAGCGGATGCGTTTCCGTGAAAACGCATCCGCCCAGCCGGTACGGCTCGGATCAGACCGGTTCCCTGCCCGGGGGGGTCCACGCCTCCAGATGCGACAGGATACCCGCGACGCGGTTTCCGATATCCGCCAGATCATTGTCGTTGGGCCGGTTGCGGATGTCTCCCAGTCGGCCGCAACGGTTCATGGCCTCCTTGGCCGGATCGGAGAAGGCGCCGGGCACGTGCCAGTGGTCCAGCACGCTGAAGCCGAGGTGACCGAGGAACGAGTCCAGCCACATGGTCATGGGCCGCGCCTCCCGTTCGCCGATGTGCGGCCCGGCGAAGGTGCCGAAACAGACGCCGAATTTCCCCGGGACAAGCGGTGATGCCGGCTTGATCAGGCCTCCGCGGTTATACGCGGTCATCCGGTTTTTGACGAAATCCATCATGCGCCGGGTGGGAAGCCAGTCGATGACCGGCGAACCGATGAAAACCAGATCATAATCGAAAAAATTGAACTCCGTCTCGCCGTTGACTTTCACCACTGCACAGGGAAGGTCGTGGCGTTCCACCGTTTCCCGTATCGCCAGTGCCACTCTGCCGGTATTGCCCCCCAGGGAATCGAAGATAACAGCCGTGTTCATGGTTCCTCCTTTTGTCGGTCAGAAGCTGTAGCGAACAGCTCCGTAGATGCTGGTATTGTCCTTGAATTGTGAAAAAAAGGTCTCCGGTCTGCGGCCGAAGAAGATGTTGGCGCCGGCCTCCAGTGAAATCCTGTCCGTATGGTTGTAACGGATGCCCGGCCGAAGATAGGCGTCACGGTCGCTGGGAGAGCAGTAGCCGGACAGGGAGAGCTTCAGGTTCTGGTTCAACAGCAGCTTGGTCAGCTGCACGGTCAGGACATGCCTGACGCGATCCCGGTCGGCCGCTGCTCCTCCCTGTCTCCGGTAGCGTCCGAACCCCCGGATCTGTTCCACGTAGTACTGCGCACTTGCGGTGAAATCCCTCCCGATTTCTTGGGCATAGCCTGCCAGGTATCTCAGCTCCGAGGGTGGAGAGCGGCCCGTGCCCCGATCGACGGAGTGATACCAGGCAAACTCCAGGTTGGCGATACCCGGTCCGATCCCCCCCCGTAGACTGGCGCCGTAGACGTTCAGGCGGGGAAAACCGGCCGTCCCCTCTCGTGTGCGCCCCAGAGGCGTTTTCCAGAATCCCTGGTAGCCGTAGGCCGCCAGTTCATATCCTTCCCAGTTCCCGTACAGGCGCAGGGCGATCTCGTCGTCTTTGAACCAGCGGTCCGGCGTATCGGCGGATATGATCGCATCGCGGCCGGAACGGCGCCCCAGGGAAGCGTTCCAGGAGGAGACGTATTCCCCGGTGATGAAACGGTCCGGGTCAAAACGGGGGGTGTACACCAGGTCGATACTGACCGGATCGGTGAACAGGCCGATCTTCACGGCATCGGAGGGTGCCTTGAGATACTCGGCGTCGCGTCCGATGAAGAACGACCTCCAGTCCTTGGGGAAGAGGTCGTTGAGAAACACCAGGTCCCCCGTTCCCCAGGTCAGCACCTGTCTGCCTATCTTGATGTCCATGACCTCCAGGGGGCGGGAGAAGAGCCACAGTTCCCGTCCGTCGTACCGCGCCTGTTCTGCAACGCCGTCACCCCAGGCATCCCCCTTGTACTTGAAATCGCACCATGGGGTGGAAGCGCTCAATTCGAGCTGCATGCGGGCTTCCATGAGGGAGATCCCCTTTTCGTGGGGATCTCCGCCAAGGCGGCCGCCCCCCCTCAGTTCGCCGTATCCGTGCAGCTCCGACGTGATCAGGTCCCCAAGCGCCCCGGGAAAGGCCCCGGCGGCGGGGGAGGGGGGCGAGACCAGGAAGAGCGTGACGGCTACGCCCATGAGACGGGTCAGGCTCATCGCAGCGCTTCTCGGGGCGGTTTTCTCAGGTAGCGCTCGCTGAACAGTTCCTCCTTGAGGCCGCCGTTGTATCCGACGTCGGAAAAGAGCATCTCGGTCCGGCTGCCCGTATCCAGGTTCCGGGCAACGCTGCGCGTGACCGTGGGATAGACCACCCGCCGCTCTCCCTGCCGGGCCTGGATCTCTTCCACGCGCAGAACCTCAATTACTCGGTAGAGCCGGTCAGGTTTCTTGTAGAACTCCAGTTTTACCGGTATGAGGCTCTTTTTGTCCAGGTATGCCAGATAGTAGGCGAACTCCACGCTGCCGGGCTTTCTGGGGGTGTTCTTCAGTACATGGTGCCTATCCGTGGTTCGCACCAGCTCGTGCCTGTCTTCGGTGATGTTCCGGCCGGAAATGTCCTCGTAGAGGAAGTCGGAGCCGGCGAAACTGGTGCGCTTGTCGCTGGCCGCGATGCGTTTGACCAGGTCCAGGCCGGGCAGGTAGAGCCAGCGGTCATCCTCCTTCCCCGGCGCGGCATGCTTGTGAACCATGAAGACCATCCTGCGCACGTCAGCCGGTTCGTTGAACAGCACGAAATAGCTCTGGTCTTGATCGTCATCCCCCACATCCCGGCGCAGCATGGTGAATTCTCTCCTGCGCGTGCGCCCCTGGTTGTCGGTAATCAGCATGCTGACCCTGCCGCGGCCGTCCGTCCCCTGATACAGGGCCATATGATTGCTTTTTCTCACCAGTTCGTCTACTCCCACATTCGTTACCGGCTCCGCGGCCTGCCCGATTCCTCCCAGCAGCGCGGATGCCGCCACCACTAATCCCACTCGCTTCATCATCGTCTTCTCCCTTTTCGAAATCCGATTAGCGTCGTTCTTC